>Ga0256837_1001518_pt1 | contig 15872 bp, 18 predicted proteins | sample 4562384metaG_FD_185976 | JGI IMG/M metagenome (GOLD analysis project Ga0256837, IMG submission 185976) | Hydrothermal vent microbial communities from Guaymas Basin, Mexico - 4561-384 | ecosystem: Environmental > Aquatic > Marine > Hydrothermal vents | place: Mexico: Guaymas Basin | collected...
TCTCAATTAGGACAAGAACTTGAATTACTTACAGTTGCAGAATATATAGAAAATGAAGAAGTATTACAACTTATAGATCAATTAAATATAAATTTAGCACAAGGATTTCACTTATCTAAACCAAAAACAATAGAAGAATTAATGTTAGATGTTGATTAATTCTTCTTTATATAGTTATAAATAGCTTTTATCTCACTATCTACTAAATATTCATATTTAGGCATTACGGAATAGTTTATCTTTTTGAACTTTCCGTTTTTTAAAATTTTTGAATTTTTCACTCTTTCATAAAAAACTTTCCACGATACTTTTTTTATATTTGGAGCTATAATTGATTTTTTATCACCTGTTTTATCATCTATATAAGTAGCAATAATTTTTCCTTTTGTATCACTTCCATGACATTTTATACATCCTATACCTCTTGGATTTTTATAAAGCATAGCACCATATTCATAATTTGTAATAAAATCCTCACTAAATAAAAATAGTGGTAAAAATAATAAAAATTTTTTCATTTACATCCTTTTGTGGTAAAATTTCATTATTATAACTTAAAAGGATAATGAATGACAATTTTAGATGGAAAAAAATTATCTCAAAAAATTAGAATAGAAGTAAAAAATGAAGCTGAAAAACTAAAAGCCCAAGGGATTACACCAGGTCTTGCTGTAATTTTAGTAGGAAATGACCCTGCAAGTCAAGTATATGTAGGAATGAAAGCAAAAGCTTGTAAAGAAAGTGGAATTTATAGTGTAGTTCATGAATTTCCAGAAACTATCACTCAAAAAGAGTTACTTGAAACTATTGAAATGATAAACAAAAATCCAAATATTCACGGATTACTAATCCAACTACCACTGCCAAAACACATAGATACAACAAAAGTGCTTGAAGCAGTTGAGCCAAGTAAAGATGTAGATGGTTTTCATCCATATAATGTAGGAAGACTTGTAGCTGGACTTGATAGTTTTGCTCCTTGTACTCCTCTTGGTGTAATGGAGATGTTTAAAGAATATAATATTGATGTAAAAGGAAAAGATGCTTGTGTTGTGGGTGCTAGTAACATAGTAGGAAAACCTATGCAAGCTTTACTTTTAAATGAGTTCGCAACTGTTGATATTTGTCATATTTATACGAAAGATTTAAAAGCACATACAAAAAGAGCTGATATTATTTTAGTTGGTGTAGGTAAAAGAAATCTTATTACAGAAGATATGGTAAAAGATGGTGCTATTATTGTAGATATTGGTATAAATAAGACAGAAGAAGGGAAACTTGTAGGTGATGTAGATTTTGAAAATGTAAGTAAAAAAGCATCTTATATTACACCAGTGCCAGGTGGAGTAGGACCTATGACTATCGCTATGCTTCTAAAAAACACTATCAAAGCAGTAAAGGCAAGTCAGTGAAACAAAAAATATATAAATTTTACAAATGGTCAAATACTTGGCAAGGAACTATTGTTTTAGTTTTAACTTTTATGTTTTTTGTAGCACAAGCATTTTTAATTCCAAGTGGAAGTATGAAAAATACTCTTTTAATCCACGATGCCCTATTTGCTAAAAAATTCGCTTATGGTGTGCCAATTCCGAGAATTCCTTGGCTTGAAATTCCTATTTTACCAGATTTCAAAGGTAATGGACATTTAATAGATGGTCCTAAACCACAAAGAGGAGATATTGTTATTTTTAGATACCCTATGAATGAAAAAATCCATTTTGTAAAAAGATGTATAGCAAAAGAGGGAGATAAACTATTTGTAAAAAATAAACAACTATATTTAAGAATTGAAAATAATGATAAAAAAACAGAAGAATTTGCAAAAAAAATGAAAGCAAAAATAGTTGATTATAATGGGGAAAAATTTATCTTAAACCCATATTCAACTATTCATAAAGGGATTCACCACGACCCAGATATTACAGAAATAGATGGATTTAATGCCCCTGTATTTAATTATGGTCCTATCATTGTAGATGAAGGACAATTTTTTATGATGGGTGATAATCGTGACCATAGTGCAGATAGCAGGTTTTGGGGTGCTATCACATACAAAGAAGTTGTAGGAAAACCTTGGGTTATTTATATGAGTTGGGATGATGATTACAAAATAAGATGGAATAGAGTAGGAAAAACTATCGATGAAATTGAAGAAGAACTTCGTGAAGGTATCTTAAAATACCCTATAAGAGAAGGGCATAAAAGGTTGGATTAATGAGTGAAATTATAAATTTTTCGACTATGGCTCTTGCTTTGGCAATCGCAGTGATAGGACACGAAATTATGCACGGATGGGTTGCGAAACTTTTTGGTGATTTGACTGCCACATATGAGGGAAGACTTTCAATAAACCCAATAAAGCATATTGACCCGGTTGGGACTATTATTTTTCCTATATTTTTATATTTATCTCAAAAAATGGCAGGAGTTAGTTCTCCTATTATTTTTGGATGGGCAAAACCTGTGCCTGTTGATATGTATATAGTTATCAAAAATGGAGGATATTTAGCAGGGACGGCTGTAAGTTTAGCAGGAGTTGCTTATAATTTATTATTAGCTATAATTGCCTCTATGTTTATCCATTTTGAGCCTACAAGTTTAATTAGTATATTTGTATATTATTTTTTATATTATACAATTTTAATAAATATTATTTTAATGGTATTTAATCTTATCCCTATTCCACCATTAGATGGGGCAAATGCCCTAAGATATACAACAAATTTTTTTGGTGTTCAAAGTATAGGAAGATTTTTTGATAAAATTGAAAGATATGGAATGTTTATAATTTTAATTTTACTTTTTACACCATTAAGTCATTATTTCTTTGTACCAGCTCAAATGATTATAAAATATTTAATAGGGAGTTAAAACTCCTCTGTTAAAATAGAAGTTTTAATCTCTAAACTAAATCCAAATTTAGTTTTTATCATCAAAATCAATCTTTTGTTTCCATTTTTAGATTTTGCTTGTTTATAAATTTGCATAAGTTGTTGTTCATATTGCTCACTTAATTCTAAATGATAATAAAAATCCTCTATTTTTTGAGTTTTTTTCACATCAACTTCTTCGTTAGTTGCCTCTTCTAAACTCATCACTTTTTTACAATTTATTCTTTTAAAATCACCATTATTTTCAATATAACATTTTACTGCTATTGGTTCGTTTTTATCCAAATTTTCAAAAGTTTCAAGCATATCTTTAAATACCATAAAATCAAAACTACCATGATAATCCATCAAAGTTATTATTCCGAATTTATTCCCACTTTTTTTCGCTAATCTTGTTTTAATATTTTCTATTTTACCTACAAAAAGTGCTTCCGATTTATGTAAATCATCTAATTCACTTGAATAATTAACTTTGATTTTATCAATCTGTTTTTTATAAGGGTCAAGAGGATGACCACTTACATAAAATCCTAATGCTTCAAACTCTAAATCAAGTAAAGTTTTTTGCTCAAATTCAGCTAAATTTTTAAGTTGAAGAGTTTCATTTACAAAATCATCATCATTAGCAAAAAGAGAATTTAGTTTTCTTTTTTCTCCATCTTCTATTCTTTTTTTAAAATCTAACATCTCTTCTATCTGATTTAACATAGCTGCTCTTGTATATCCTAATCCATCCATAGCACCAGATTTAATCAAAGCTTCAAGCACTCTTTTATTTACCTTAGAAGTATCCACCTTTAAAATAAAATCTTCTAAATTTTTAAAAGGTCTATTTTGAATAATAGATTCAATTGCTTTACTTCCAATCCCCTTAATAGCACCTAAACCAAACAATATTTTATTTTTAAGAGGAGTAAAATCATCGCCCGATTGATGAACACTTGGAGGTAAAACTTCTAATTCCATCCTTTTTACTTCATTAATATATCTCACTATTTTATCAGTATTATCTTTTTCACTTGAAAGGAGTGCTGAGAAAAATTCAGCAGGATAATATAGTTTTAAATAACTCGTTTGATAAGTAATCATCGCATAAGCAGCTGAATGGGATTTGTTAAATCCATAACCAGCAAATTTTTCAATTAAGCCAAAAAGTTCTATTGCTTCCTCTTTTTTTAGTCCTTTTTTTTCAGCACCTTCAGCAAATTCCCCTGCTTTTTGTTTCATATATTCTATATTTTTTTTACCCATCGCACGACGAATAATATCTGCTTCACCTAAACTAAATCCACCAATTGCTTGAACAATTTGCATAACTTGTTCTTGATATACAATAACTCCATAAGTTGGTTTTAATATTGGTTCTAAAATAGGAGTAAAATCATCAAAGAAATAACTAACTTTTTCTAATCCATTTTTTCTTTTTACAAAATCTTCTGTCATACCAGCATCCATAGGACCTGGTCTATAAAGTGCTAAAACGGCGATTACATCTTCGAAACAATCAGGCTTTAATCTTTTATTTAAATCTTGCATTCCATCAGATTCGATTTGAAATAATCCTAATGTATTTCCAGATGATATTAAATCAAATACTTTTTTATCATCCATCTCCATAGTAGAAAAATCTATATCAACATTGTGATTTTGTTTTATAAATTTCAAAGCATTATCAATAACCGTTAAAGTTTTAAGTCCTAAAAAGTCAAATTTGATTAAATCTACATCTTCAAGAAAATTTAGTGAATATTGAGTTACATAATTTTCTTCTTGACGATATAATGGAGTTTTTTCCCATAAAGGATTATCACTTATTACAACACCTGCTGCATGCATACCGGTATTTCTTTTTAATCCTTCAAGTTTAAGTCCAAATTCATACAATCTTTTATAAATAGGTTCATTTTCAACCAATTCTTTGATTTTTTCTTCTTCTTCATAAGCTTCATTTAATTTAATACCAAGTTTATCAGGGATTAGTTTTACAAATTGGTCAGCGATAGAATAATCAATACCAAAAATTCTTGATACATCTCTTAACACCCCTTTTGCAAGTAATGACCCAAAAGTAATAACTTGTGCTACATTAACTTTACCATATTTTTCACGAACATATTCAATAATATCTCCCCTTTTATCTTGACAAAAGTCCATATCAATATCGGGCATACTTACCCTTTCAGGATTTAAAAATCTTTCAAAAAGAAGTCCATATTTAAGAGGGTCAATATCCGTAATCCAAAGAGAATAAGCAACTAAACTTCCAGCCGCACTCCCTCTACCTGGTCCAACAGGAATATGTGGAGTTCTACTATTTGCTTCTCTTACAAAATCCCAAACAATAAGCATATATCCAGGGAATTTCATTTGATTTATAATAGTTATTTCGTGTTCAAGTCTTTCTTTGTAAATTTTATGTTTTTTAGGGTCAATATGTTCTAATCTTTTAGCAAGTCCTTCTCTACATTTATAAGCAAAATATTCAGCATCATTATCAAAATCTAATCCCTCTTTTTTAGCATACTCTTTTGTAAATTTAAATTTAGGTGGAGTTGGGTCACCAAGTTGTAAATCTACATCAATACTATCTGCTAATTTCGATGTATTTTCTATCGCTTCTGGTAAATCTTCAAAAAGTTTAATCATCTCTTCTTTTGATTTCAAATAACTTTTTTGTGGTAGTTTTCTATGTAAATCATCAAATTGTTTATTATCTGCTATACATTCTAATGCATCTGAATACAAGAAATCTAACTTATCTAAATGCCATACATCAGAAGTGGCAAGTAAAGGAATATTAAACTCTTTGCTTAAATTTATAATATCATTTTCTATAAATTTTTCCTCTTTAAAACCATCTCTTCTAATCTCAAAATAGAGTTCTTCAAAATCATTTTTATATTTTTGAGTAATTTCTTTTGCTTTTTCTATCCCCAAAGCACCTTCTAAAAAGTTTTCTTGCTTAAAAATATTTATATGAAATGCTATCTCACTTTCTAAATAATTTATTATTACAACTATTCCCTCTTTATGGTTTAGAAACTCTTCATAAGGAATTATTGGATATTCATTATTTTTATAATTATCTAAATAAGATATCGAAGAAAGATACATTAAATTATCATACCCTTTTTTTGTTTTTGCAATAAGTTTAAGTCTAAATTTTTCATTATCAATATAAGCATCTATCCCTATAATAGGTTTAAATTCTTTCGCTTGTTTATAAAAATCAACAGCACTAAACATATTTCCTAGTTCGGTAACTGCAATTGCTTTAAATTCATACTCTTTTAATTTAGAAATTAAATCTTTTAATTTTAAAGACGAATGAAGAAGTGAGTAATCTGTATGGATATTAAAATGAACAAAATCTAACATAAAATTGTAACCTTATTTCTAAATTTTTTTGAATCATATAAAGCTTTATCTGCTCTATGAAGCCAACTTTCTAAACTATCTTTTTGGATATGACAAGCTACCCCTATTGAAAGTGTTAGATTTAAAATATGCTCTTTATATTTTAATTTAGTTAGTTCAACTTTTTTTCTAATTTTTTCTACAATTTTTTCAATTAATTTTTTATCTATTCTATTAAAAACTATTATAAATTCATCTCCTCCAAATCTATAAATTCTATCTTCTGCTCTTATGATATTTTTAACAAATTGAACTACTTTTATTAAAACAAAATCACCTACTAAATGACCATATGTATCATTTATAGTTTTAAAGTAATCTAAATCAAATATAACAATAGCTGCATTCAAAGACTTATCTTTACCAGCTTTTATAAATTTTTCTATATCTTTTTCAAATACATTTCTTGAATAAGCTTTTGTTAAGGAATCCATATTTAATTCATTATATACTTTATCTAATTCATCTTGAAGTTCATTTATTTTTTCATTTGATTCACTAAGTTTACTTAATAACTCTCCTTCAAAATTTTTTACTAAATTTTTTATATCATCATTAAGATTTCTAACTTCTATCTCTTGAACTAAATTTTCTGAGTTATTTTTAATATTTTCATTTGTTGAATGTATAAATTCTGTTGTTTGTCTTGTTTTATTTAAAAAATTTTCCTCAATAGAATTTAACAAAAGTAATTTTTTATTTATATTTAAATTTTTATTTTTTACTAAATCATTAAATACCTCTTTATAATATAAAGGATATGGCTCTTTTTTAGATTTTTCTATCTCCTGTAATGTTTCTTGTCCTAACTCTTTTATACTCATATTAAATCCCCTTTATATTTATCTAAAAATATGACTAAATCGTCATAAAGTGTATTATTTTTTACTTTTAATTTATGTTTTTCATAAGTTTTCCATACTTTGAGATAATTATTTCTTCCTCTTTTTTTGAGTTCTAAACTAACGGCTGCATTTATAAATCCACGAATTATATCCCTCTCAGGATGAAGAGATTTTCGCATAGGATGCCAAATCTCTTCTAATATTTCGTGTGCTTCATAATATTTTTTTTGAATAATTAAGTTTTTAAACCTTTCAAATATTGATTTCAACTCAACACTCAACACTCATAACTCATAACTATTTTACCCTATCTCTTTTGCATTCTTAATATCGCAAACATTTGGGATTTTCCCTTTTAATTTAAGCCTTTTATTACTAATTTTTCCTATTCCTCTTTCAAGAATAGTTTTTGCTATAATTTTTGCTTTTTTAATTGAGTGCATATAGCAACTTCCACATTGATACACATTTGCTTCTGGAATTTCATCTGTTTTTAAAATATCTTTCATAGATTTTTTCCAAGCTTTTCTAATCTCTTTACTTTTAGGCTTACCTAATAAACTCATATAAAAACCTGTCCTACATCCCATAGGCGAAATATCTATAATTTCATATTTTAAATGCTCTCTCATATATCCTGCAAATAGGTGTTCTAATGTATGAATTCCTTCACTTGAAAGAATTTCTTTATTTGGTTCTACAAACCTTAAATCATATACACTTATAACATCTCCACATTTTGTTTTCATTCTTTTAGCAATTCTTACTGCTGGGGCATTCATTTTTGTATGGTCAACCATAAAACTATCTAACATTGGCATTTTTTTCTCCTTGAATTTTATTTAATATTTTATATACTAATTGTTCATCAATATCCATAATTTCAGCTATTTTTTTAGGTTCTTTTTCAAAGAAATAAATACCTTTTATTCCTTTTTCAATCCCTTTTTCAATCCCTTTTTCTTCACCCTTTTCTTCTCCTTTTTCAAATCCAAGATAAAAAGAAGGTAATGTTTCATAATTTATCTCTGTTAGCATCTCTTCTCCTTGTTTAACAACTTGTTCTAAATCTCTATTTTTAGATAATTCTTCAAGCATTAACATATATTCTCTAAACATTTTTTCATTTTGATTAGAATGTTCATACAATCTTTTGATAATATAATTTACAACATCTTGTGCTTTTTTATCTTTAAAATCGCACAAAATTGCCAAAACTAAACTATCAGGAGTATCAATTTTTATAAATTTTTCACAATCAATATCTCTCATATCAATTATATTATATTTATATTTAAAATCAAGTCCTTTTACATAATCTTTCATATTAAGTTTATTTTTTCCAATATAAATCATATATTGTTTAATAGGTAATTCTGTTATAAAACTAATATCAGTAAAATATCTCATCATTCTTAAAGGCATTGTTTTATCATTTTGGTTTTGAATTTCTAAATGTAAAATATATTTGTTATCCACATTTGCTACCACATCTGCTCGTCTATCTTCAACTCTTTGAAGTTCTTTATCGATTAAATGTAAATTATTAACCTCAATATTTAAAATATATTTAGCAATATCCTTTACTAATTTACTTATAACATCTTTTGAAATTATATCTTTTTTACCCATCACAATACCTTTTTAACAGGCAATTATACTCCTCAATTCTTCTATCTCTTAAAAAAGGCCAAATTTTTCTAACTTCTTTACTAATTTTTAAATCAATATCAATCTCAATAACTTCCTCTTTATCTTCACTACCTCTTGCTAGAAATTCCCCTTGACTTCCAAAAACAAAACTATTCCCCCAAAATTTAATCCCCTCTAAAACTCCACTGCTATCTTTTTCACTTCCAACACGATTAACTGAAATTACAGGAAGTCCATTTGCGATTGAATGCCCTCTTTGGACATTTATCCAAGCCTCAACCATTTTTTGTTTCTCTTCTGGGGTGTTTTCTTTTTCACAAAGTTCATCATATCTATTTTTTGGACATTCAAGCCACCCAATAGCAGTAGGATAAATCAAAACCTCAGCACCTTTTAAAGCCATAATTCTAGCAGCTTCTGGATACCATTGGTCCCAACAAACCAAAACACCAAGTTTTCCTACACTTGTATCAATAGGTTCAAATCCTAAATCACCCTCTGTAAAATAGAATTTTTCATAAAATCCAGGGTCATCAGGGATATGATTTTTTCTATATTTTCCTGCCAAAATCCCTTTATCAAAAACATAAGCAGTATTATGATAAATTCCATCTGCTCTTTTTTCAAATAAAGAGGTAACTAAAACAATATTTTTAGTAGCACTAATTTTTTGCCAAAACTCTATATCTTTTTTATAATCATCAGCATAATCAAAAAATTTAGTATTTTCACTTTGACAAAAATATTCAGTTTGATGTAATTCTTGTAAAACAACTAATTCAGATGATGTTTGATTTATCATTTCTACCGTTTTAGCAATTGTTTTTTCTTTACTTCCGTGATATTTTTGTTGAATTAGTGCTACTTTCATATTTAATCCTTAAAAACTAAATAATTTATCAAAATCAGCTGCATCTTTTTTAGGTTCATTATCCTCTTTTTCAACTAATTCAATTTTATGTTTAGTTAACATACTTGCTAATGTAATATTTATACCAGCTTTTCCAATAGCTTTTGCTTTTTGGTCAGCTTTTATTACCACTTTTGCGATAGGCATCTCTTCTTCATTTTCATTTGTTTCAATACTCACTTTATCAACAATAGCAGGAGATAAAGCCCTTGCTATAAACATTTCAGGAGCTTCACTATACTCAATTACATCAATATTTTCATTTTTAAGTTCTTTTGAAATAGAATTTATTCTAACCCCTTTACTTCCTATAATTGTTCCAATAGGGTCTATATTTGGTTTTAAAGAACTAACTGCTACTTTTGCTCTAACTCCTGGAATTCTAGCTATTGAATGAATTTTAATAAGTCCCTCTTTTGCTTCTGGCACAGCGAGTTTGATAAGTTCTTCGAGAAATTTAGGAGTTGTTCTACTTATTTCAATAGTAATCCCTCTTGATTTATCCATATTTACATATTTTACCACAGCTTTTAGCATATCACCTACTTTAAAATACTCCCCTTTAATTCTATTTCTTTTTGGTAAAACACCTTTTACTTCCCCTATTTCAATATAAGTATTACTCTCTTTATCTACTTTTACTACTACACCTGTAATAAGTTCGCCTAATCTATCTTTATATTTATTATAAATACCTTGTTCAAGTAATCTTAATATTTGAAAATCAAGTTCCCTTTGTAAAGTACTAGCCCCTACTCTTCCAAGTTTTTCAAAGTCAAGTTCAAATTCAACTTTATCCCCAACTTTTAAATTTGTATCTATATCATGAGCTTCATCTAAATAGATAAAATTCTCCTCATTTTCTAATGCTCTATTATCATCATCAGCTACAACTTCTGCAATTTGATAAATTGATAATTTTTTATTTTCTTCATCAAAATCTATTTGAATATTTACATCTCCTAACATTTTTTCAGTTGTTTTTAGTAAAGCTATTTTAAAAGCTTCAACCACATCTTCAAACTTTAAACCTTTTTCATTTGCTAATGCATTTAAAATATCTATTGTTTTATCCAATTTATTACCTTTTTTGATTATTTTTTTATAATTTTACACTAAAATTTTGATAAAATAAATATCAATTTTATGAATTCAACAAAAAGGTAAGAAAATGGAACTTAAATTAGTGACAATCGATAATAAAATCAAAACAATTGATATGGAAAATTTTTTAGATAAAGTAAAAAAAGATAACTTTTATTATTTTCACAGAGATACTTCATATAAAGATATTCAAGATGTAATAGATGAACTTGAAAAACAAGATTATTCTGTATATTTTAGAGAGGTGAAATATTCACTTGAAGAAAATGGTTATATGTATGAAATGCATATTTTATAATGACGAGTTATAAATTATGAGTTATGAGTTAAAAAAACTTTATATAGAAACTTTTGGCTGTCAAATGAATGTAAAAGATACAGAGCATTTGATAGCTGAACTTTCTGATGAATATCAAGTTACAGAAAATAGAAAAGAAGCTGATTTACTAATAATAAATACTTGTTCTGTAAGAGAAAAACCCGTAGCGAAAATGTTTAGTGAAATTGGTGTATTAAGAAAAAACAAAAAAGAGGATGCGAAAATTGGAGTTTGTGGTTGTACAGCAAGTCATATGGGACAAGAGATTATCAAAAAAGCTCCTATTGTTGATTTTGTTTTAGGTTCAAGAAATGTAAGTAGGATAAAAGAGGCTTTAAATACTCCAAAAGCAGTAATTACAGACATTGATTATGATGACACTACTTATATTTTCAAAGATTTTAGAACAAATCCATATAAAGATTATGTAAATATTATGGTTGGATGTGATAAAAAATGTTCTTTTTGTATAGTTCCAAAAACAAGAGGTAAAGAAATTTCTATCCCTCTTGATGTAATTTTAAATCAAATTACCAAACTTGTAAATGATGGAGTAAGAGAAATTACACTTTTAGGGCAAAATGTAAATAACTATGGAAAAAGATTTTCAATTGAACATAAAAATATAAATTTCACAAAACTACTTCAAGAAGTATCTAAAATCGAAGGATTACAAAGAATTAGATTTACTTCACCTCATCCTCTTCATGCTGATGATGAATTTATAGAAGAATTTGCCTCTAATCCAAAAATTTGTAAATATATCCATTTTCCTTTGCAAAGTGGAAGTACTACTTTACTTAAAAGTATGAAAAGAGGATATAGTAAAGAGTGGTTTTTAGATAGAATTCAAAAACTTAGACAAATACCAAATATTACCATTTCTACTGATATAATTGTAGGATTTCCAGGAGAAAGTGAAAATGATTTTTTAGATACTCTTGATGTAGTAAAACAAGCAGAGTTTGAACAAATGTTTAGTTTTGTATATTCACCAAGACCTCATACAGATGCAGCTAATTATCAAAATCAAATAGATAAAGAGATAGCAAAAGAAAGATTACATAAACTTCAAACTTTACAAAGAGAAATTTTAGAGAAAAAAGCTAAAAATCAAATAGGGAAAACTTATAAAGTTTTAGTAGAAAGATATGAAGATGGTAAAGTTTTTGGAAAAACTGATAATTTTTATAGTGTTGTTTCTAATGGAGATGAAACTATGCTTGGTAAAATAATAAATATAAATATAACAGATGCTAAAAATAGCACATTGATTGGGAAAATATGAAAAAAATACTTTTCTTTTTTTTCCTTATCTTGCTAATAATTTTATATACTTTTTTAAATGATAGTTATAGATACTCTATTGAAGCAAAAGCTTTTTATAGTATGGGAAAATATGAAAAAGCCTATAAATTAGCTAATGAAGCATACGAATTAAATAGATATAATAAAATGGCATTTACCATATTAACTCAATCAAAAATCGCTTTGGTTTGGGAAAATTTTATAAAGCAAAGTAATGAATATTTTATAAAAATTGAATCTATTTCCAATAAAGAAACTATCACAAAAGACGATAAATTAAGAATAAAAATGATGTTAGAAATTATTATTGGTGAATATAATAATTTACCTCATTCAAAACTATTAAATAAAAGTCTTGCGAAACAAGCTTTAAAAATACAAAAAAAGGCAAAAGAATTATATAATGGAATTTTTAAAAAAACAACTTAAAACTTTTTTAAAAGAAGTCGAAAATACTAAAAATCAAACAACTTTTAAAACTTATTATAGTGTTTTGAAAGATGCTATAAATTATCTAGAAATCGATAATAATAGAATAAATATAACAGCATATCGTCTAAAAATAGCAAATCAAAATAGAAAAACAATTGCAAAAAAAGTATCTATTTTAAGAAGTTTTTTTAAACATTTAGAAAATAATAATTTTAACTTTAAAATAGTAGGAGATGAACAAATAAAAGTGCCTAAAACTTTACCAAAACCAATCCCAATAGAAAATATAAAAGAAGCTTTAAAAATAGCAAATCTTATAGAATATACATCTATTATTACAATTTTTGGATTAGGACTTAGAATTAGTGAAGCAAGAAATTTAAAATTAGAAAATATAAAGTCTAAATGGGTAGAAGTTACAGGTAAAGGGAATAAAACTCGTCAAATTCCATTGGAATCTCATATAAAAGATAGTATTCAACAACATATTACTTTAAATTCTCCTAAAAAATATTTATTCGAAAAAGATGGCATTCAATTAAGTGATAATCAATTAAGATACATTATTATAACACCTTTTAAAAAAATAGGAATAAAAGTAACTCCTCATCAACTTCGCCATTCATTCGCTACTGAAATGTTAAATAATGGAGCAAGAATTACAGATGTTAGCGAACTTTTAGGACATGAATTTATCTCTACTACTCAAATTTATACGAAATTGAATGAAACAACTAAATTAAAAAATTATTTAAAAGCACATCCATTATGTATAGATTAGTAAAATACTTTTTAAAAACAACTTTTATCTCATTTTATCAAGAAAAAAAACAATTTATTGTTCAAAAAAGAGTAGTAAAAAATGAAAATATTTTATCCCAAGAAGAATTTAAATTTGAAGAAAATGAATTTTTAACATTTATTAAAAGTTGTTTTATTGAAAATACCCAAACTTATATCTCAACTATAATTGATACATTTAATCAAGGATGTGTTGATAGTTGTTCTCATTCAAGATATAAAGAGATAGGGATAAATATAGAAAATATTAAAATTTTATGTTTAAAAAATTACTCAATTTTTATAGGTTTATATGAATTAAATGAATTTAATAAAAATATGCAACAATACAAAATAGATTTTGTTTTTTCTCCTTATTTACTAATAGATATCAATAATAAAAAAACAAAAAACACTCTTTATTTACTTATTACAAAAAACTTTGTTGCAATAATAATTTATGAAAAACCTCTTATCCCTTTATATAGTAATATTTATCAATTAAAAGTAGAAATAACAAATAATAATTCTCAATTAGAAAATAGTAATACAGATGAAGAACTTGATGGTATTGATGATGATATTGATTTAATTGAAGACATTGAAGATTTAGATGATTTAGATGATTTAGATGAACTTAATGATAATATTGATGAAAATATTGATGATGAATTTGGGGATATTGAAGATGAAACCAATAATAATAAAAATATTCAAGAAGATATGTCTGAGATGAAAAATGAACTTGATACAATAGAATTTTTAAAAAACTCTATTAAAGATTATTATGAATCTTATAGTGATAATTTTTTAGATTATATTCATATATTTCATAATGGTGAAATTTCTGACAAATTTATCCAAACTATAAAAGATGAAACTTTATTAGATATATCATTAGAAAAGATAAATATATTGTCTATTATAAATGATTTAGCATTAAAGGAAATAGATGTATAGTTTTACAAAAGCAAATAAAAAACCTTTTTTTGCAGAAGATACAAAGTTATGGTTAATTTTTATATTCGCTATTTCTGCTTTAATGATATTTTTTAGTCTATTTTTATTAACAAAATCTTATTTTTATAAAAATGATATATCTGAATTTAAAGTTCAAATTTCAAAAAACAATAAAAAAATAACCGATTTTTCAAATAAAATAATTTTTATAAAAAAAGAAAAAGAATTAAACACACAAATTTCTGTAAATAATGAACTTTTAAAAGATGGAGTTAAAAATTTATTAGATTTAATACCAGACCCTATAACACTTACAAATATTAAAATATCTAAAAACTCTTTATTTATATATGGAGTAACTCCATCGAAAGAGATTTATAATGTATTACTTTTACCCCCTTTAAAATCAATTTTTAACATAACCATTACAAATTTTTATCAAATGGATAATGGTTGGTATAAATTTGAATCAATAAATAAATTAAAAGAGGAAAAATGAAAATAAAAATACCCAAAATACCCAAAATAGAGATGTTTGGTATAGATGTTATTAAAAATATGTTGTTTTTTATATTATTTATATTTATATTCCTATTTTTATTGGGAGTTATTGTAGCACCAAGTATTAAAAATTTTAAAATTATCAAAAAAGAATATTTCACTACAAAATTTAAACTTGATAATTCAGAAAAAGAGTTAAATATGAAAACTCTTGAATATCAAAAATTATTTAAAGAAAATAAAAGAACTATTTTTGCATTTAAAAGAGAATTTGACAAAGAAAATTTTAAAAATTTTTCAAGTAAATATATGAAAATAATCGATATTAAAGAGAAAAAATCAGAAATTTATGAAAATAAATTCATTAAAAAAACTTTTATAATAACAGCTATCCTTTCAACTCCAACTAATTTTTATAAATTTGTCAAAGCATCACAAAATTATAAAAACATAATAAAAATATATTTTCCTATTGTATTTAAAGCAAAAAATGGAAATATCAAGTTAGTTTATAAACTTGAACATTTCAAAAAAAGATAAATTAAATTTTAACATTTATCATATCAAAATATCCACCTGTAACTGTATCCATTGTATTGATATGATTTTCAAGCCAAGGAATAAATTGTTGATTAAAATATTGTAATAATTCTTCATTATTTAAAGAACTATTTTTAATTTCTTCAAGTTCATTTATAATTCTATCATGTTCCATTTTATGAGGAACTTTTGCAAAAAAATTATATTTT
>Ga0256837_1001519_pt1 | contig 15855 bp, 16 predicted proteins | sample 4562384metaG_FD_185976 | JGI IMG/M metagenome (GOLD analysis project Ga0256837, IMG submission 185976) | Hydrothermal vent microbial communities from Guaymas Basin, Mexico - 4561-384 | ecosystem: Environmental > Aquatic > Marine > Hydrothermal vents | place: Mexico: Guaymas Basin | collected...
AAACATAACGATTTTATTCAAGCAAATAATGAATATTCTACAATTTTTGAATCAAAGGATAAAGATTGAAGTTAATAAAAAAATTAAATTTTGATATTTGTACTTTTTGTAATCATAAATGTACTTTTTGTTCAAATCCTGATGAAAGAACGATTAAAAATCAAGTAACTTTAAATCAATATGTTCAAGTTATGGATAATGTTATGAAATATCTTGATGTAAAAGAGATAGGTTTAAGTGCAAAAGGTGAGGTTTTAATAAATAAAGATTTATCAAAGATTATTAAAACTACAAAAGATAGATATAAGATACCATATATTTATATAAGTACAAATGGTGTAAAAGCAACTAAAAAAGAGTTTGTAAGTTTACTAGAGAGTGGTTTAGATAGTACAAAATTTTCTATAAATGCTACTAATAAAGAAGATTATTTAAAAATTCATCTTAGTGATGATTTTGATAAAGTTATTGAAAATTTAAAAATATTGATAGAATTAAAAAAAACATCATTTACAAAGCATAAAATTTTTATATCTTCTGTTACTAATATAAATCAAGATATATTAAAAAGAGAGTTTAAAAATATACTTGGTGAGGATGTTTATCAATATATAGATGATATATTTGTATATGAAATAACATATACTTCAAAGTTTGATACAATTAAAAATGATAAAAAAATTATATCTAAATGTAAAATACCTTTTAATGAGGTTTATATAAACTCTGATTGTACACTTGGGTTATGTTGTAAAGATTATTTTGATGAGATAGGTTTTGGTTCATTATTAGAAAATGACTTTTTAACTTTGTATAATTCAGATAGTTATGAGCAGATAAGACAGATGCATATTGAAAATGATTTTCCAGACAATCATTTATGTAAAAACTGTTTACTATATAGTTCTAAATAATCTATGTATAATGATAAAAAGATTTTAGCTATTATTCCAGCTAGAGGTGGTAGTAAAAGGCTTAAAAATAAAAATATTTTAAAATTGGGTGATAAACCTTTGGTTTCATGGACTATAGAAGCATCCATAAATTCAAAGTATATTGATGAGACTGTTGTTTCTTCTGATTTGGATAAAATTTTGGATATAGCTAATGGATATGGTCTAAATCCACTAAAGAGACCAGGTTATTTAGCACAAGATATAACAACATCTATAGATGTTGTTATTCATACTATTGATTTTTATAGACAAGAGAAATTTGAAGAGTTTGATTATATAATCTTATTACAACCTACATCACCTTTTAGGAACTATAAACATATAGATGAAGCAATAGAGAGTTTATTTTCAAAAAATGCAGATGCGGTTATAAGTGTATGTGAAAGTGAACATAGTCCTATTTGGACTAATACTTTAAAACCATCGCTTTGTATGGAAAATTTTATAGATAAAAGATATCTAAATTATAGGTCTCAAGATTTAGATACTTTTTATAGACTAAATGGGGCTATATATATATGTAATATAGAAAAACTATTGAAAGAGAAAACATTATTTATTGAAAAAAATATTTTTGCTTATAAAATGTCACAAGAAGATTCTGTTGATATAGATACAAAATTAGATTTTTTAGTAGCACAAGTAATTATAAAGGAAAAAAATGAATAACCATATAGAAGAAAAAAAAGAAAAAGTAAATTTTAATGCTAATGAGTTAATTTATTCTAAAAAATGGGAAACTTATAGAGATAATGATTATTTTGAGTACAGAAGAAATTGGGCAAAATATCCACAAGATAGATATGTATCTGATTTTCCATTACATTTAGATATAGAAACTACTGATTTGTGTAATTTAAAATGTCCTATGTGTTCTCGTACTATTATGGATCAAGGTGATGATAATATCACTAAGTCTAAAATGATAACTAAAGAGGATTATATAAATATTATAGATCAAGCCACAAAATACGGTGTTAAAAGTATAAAGCTTCAATATTTAGGTGAACCATTAATGCATAAAGATATAGCTTTTCAAGTTGAGTATGCAAAGAAAAAAGGTATTATAGATGTTATGTTAAATACTAACGCTGTACTTTTAGATGAAAAGATGAGTAGAAATTTATTAGAAGCTGGATTAGATAAACTTTTTATATCATTTGATGCTGTTAATCCAAAACTTTATGAACAACAAAGAGTTGGAACAAGCATGGGTAAGGTTATAGATAATATATATAATTTTATCAAATTAAGAGATGAATTATCACCTAGAACATTTGTAAGATTGTCTATGGTTATGTATGAAGATGAAGTTTGGAAAAAACAATTTGAAGCTATGAAAGTTATGTGGGATGGACTTGTAGATGCTTTAGGATATGGTATATTTAATGAAAGAGATAAATACAAAAGAATTGAATTTGAAAAAGTTGATGGTTTTGTTTGTGAGCAACTTTTTCAAAGAATGTTTTTAAAGTGTAATGGTAAAGTAACTATTTGTTGTACAGATGAATATGATACCTTTGATATAGGAGATTGGAGAAAAACACCTCTATATGATTTATGGAATTCTAAAAAATATAAAGCTATTAGAGATAATCATATAAATAATAATTATGATAAATATGAAACATGTAGAAGATGTTTTATGCCAGATGTTTATAAAAAGAATTTTTTGAATGTTTAAGTCTATTGTTTTTAATACATTACATTTTTTTACAAAATTATTGAAATTATATAAAATTTCTAAATTTACTTATGTATATGATAATGGATGTTCATTAAAAGAAAAACCAAAAATCTTAATTTTAGGTAGTAGTTTTGCAATGACTAGTTTTGATCCTAATGTTATTTCAAGAGTAAATAATAAATATAGCACTTCTCAAATAGTAAATTTTGGTAATAGTAGAGGTGGAGCATATGAGATGTATTTAAGTACTTTAAGAAATATAGAGAAGTTAGATGAATTAGATTATGTTCTGATATCTATAGACCCTCATATATTAGGAGAAAAATTTCATCACTATATGAAAGTAGAAAAACAATTATTTAATTTAAAACAATGGGATTACTTATTTAAATATCATAGTAGATATATGCAAAAATATAATAATTCAATTCGTATAAATATGTTTTCTCCTATATTATTTTTAAAAGATATGTTTGTTAATAAATGTAAAAAAAACTTTATATATAATGGGTATGATCCAAGAAAATTTAGAAATTTAAAATATTTTATTCCAAAAGATATCCCGATATATACTTATAAACCATTAAAATTATTTCCAGCTTCAGAATTTTCTGTTAATTATTTACATAAATTACAAAAATTATTACAAAATAAAACTAAAGCAAAATTAGTATATATATTGCATCCATCTTATGATTGGCAAAATGGATATGAAACATATTGTAAAGAATATGATAAACAATTAGTACATTTATTACAAAAAAAGTTAGGTAATATTTATATAACTGGTAGTTTATATAAAGATGATTTTAATTTAAAAAAAATAAATTTTTCTGACAATAGACATTTATCTCATAGTGGGGCAGTTAAATTTACACAACAGATCTTTTTAGATATATATAATACTCAATATATAACTCAGTCAATAAAGCCTCTAATTCAATATAGAATGATGTATAAAAAAATAAATTTAGATAATTATTTTACTAAATCATTAGAAAAATTATCTGAATATATTAATCAATTTATAATAGATAAAGAACATATTGTAATATATTCGTTTAATAACATATCTCGTATGATAATATCTTTATTTCATAATTTTAATGGAACTATTACTCTTTGTGATAAAAATAGTTTTTTAAAAACTATACCTGAATCAATAACAGATGATTTTATAATTAAAAAAAACTTAATACATCTCGATTCATTGTCTCAGTACAATTATGATGGTATAATAATTGCAGATTTTTTGAAATATACATCTGTTATAAATGATTTTGAAAATTTAAATATTGATAAATCTAATATATTAGATGAAGATAATTCTATTGATTATATTTATCTTCGGATGCAAATAAATATTTTCTTTGATATGATTGATTATATTAATAATCATTATAAATATATTTGTATTATTGGAAAATCAATATTATATAGTCTAATTTATGAAATATTTAATAAAAAAGAAAAGACTATTTTTGAATTTGATACAAATATAAATCATAATGATGATACGATTTATATTTTATTAGATTGTGATATAATAAATGAGGTTGAATTAGTAAATTTATATGGAATTAAACTTGATAATATAGTTGAGTTTAATATTTAAAAGGTGGGTTTTCATGGAAGATTTTTTAATAAAAAATAAAAATAAGTTTGATAAAATAATATCAAAAAATGATATAAATTTAGAAAAATTATTTAATATAATTAAGAAAGATATTGATTATATCGTTGATACAAATTTTAAATATATAGAAGATTCTTTATTTGAACAAAGAAGTATTCAAATAAAATTAATTTTACTTTCAAATAAAAAACTTTTTTGGAAAGTTTATAATTATCTTGAACAATTTAATAAAATAAATACTGATTCAGATGTAATAGAAGAATTAAATCATGATGGATTAAGTGTTTTAAAAAATTATATATCTAAAAAAGATATTATAAAATTAAAACAAGAGATGGAACAAGAATATAAAAATATTAAAAAATCTATCAATAAAAAAGAATTTACATATAAACAATCTCTTAAATGTTTTGCAAGTACAATAGTTGATGGTAAAACATTTTCTATTGGTGCAGATTATTGGGGAAGAACTAGATTAGCATATTTTAAAAAATCATTTGAAGATGCTCCAAAACATATAAAAAAAATTATAAATAATAAAGAGCTTTTAAAATATATAAATGATTATTATAATATAAAAGATGCAGAACCTTCTAGGGCTATTTATGAAGAAATTACTCCACCTATTATTTCAAGGAAAGAGACTAATTGGCATATTGATGCTTTGATAGATCAATGTAAGATAATGATTATTTTAGAAGATATGACTGTAGATAGTGGAGCATTCAATTATGTGCCAGGGCATCATAAAAAGTTTAATAAAAATCAGAAAGATAAATATTATAAAATGTATCAATTAGCTGGATTAAGAGGGATGTATATCAACCATTTTAATGATAAATCTGTAAGAGATATAGAAAATAAAAAAGAGGCTATATTAAAAGCAGGTGATGTAGTTATTTTTGATCCTAAAATTCAGCATTATGGAGCATTTGCACAAAATTGTGGCAATAGAAAAAATATAGTTTTGTATTTTAATGGAATTAGAAATGTCAGGAATAGACTTTTGGGAAGAATTGATAAGTATCATATCTTATAAAGTACAATAATGAAACTTTATATATCAATCTTTACAAATGATCAGAATTTAAAATACTATCCGTCTTTTTATTATAATTTTACAGATAAAAATATAGAATTAAATAAGTTTACAAAACACAATGATTATTTTATTCATAACTTTAAAGAAGTTGATTATAATGATTTTTATAAGATACATGAGCGTTTTAATAGCTGGTTAGATAGTTTTCAAGATTTAGTTATAGAAAATAAGAATTTTACAGAGTGGTTACAATATAATAATATAAGTTTATGGCAATTTATAAAAGAAGCAATGTCATGGCATTTAAGATTGAGTGTTGTGATTATTGAAAGTTTATTGAATTTAATAAAAAATACAGAAGCTTCAGAAATTATATATTATACAAATATAAATAATACTGATTTATTATTGAAAGAAATATGTGATAAATATAATAAAACATTAAGAATAGTTAACAATAAAAAAGAAATAAAAAAAGAAATAAAAAAATCTAATGATTATTGGACAAATGAGTTAAATTTTGGAAAAAGAATAAATTTCAAAAAATATATAAGATTAAAAAAAGATAGAAGTATTAAAAAAGATAGTGTGCTTTTTTTTAGTTTAAAGGGAAAAGAACATATTGATGAAAATAATAAATTAAAAGATAATTATATAGATAATTTTGTTAATTATTTTTCAAAAAATAATCAATATTCATATAGAGTTGTTTTACCAGTGTATCCTACAAATAAAAAAGATTTTATAGATAAGCATTTAGAAGACGGTTATTATGAAAATGTATTTTTTGATGAATTTTTAGAAGAGAATGAAGAATTATATAATAATCAATTATTATATGATTTCAAAATTATCTGGGATACTTTTTATCAAAATGAAATGTTTAAAAAAAAATTTGTTTATCAAGGTATTGATTTATTAAATATTTTCTATACATTTTTAAAACAAAGATTTACTACATATTTAGTATATAGAATAATACCAGCATTACAATCTGCTCGTAGTTTATTAATTCAATTTAATCCAAAAAGAATATTTTTACTTGATGAAACATTTGATATTTCTAGGGCTATTATAATAGAAGCTCAAAGACTTGGAATTGAAAGTATTGGATTACAACATGGAGCATTTTCTAAACAACATTGGTATTATCTTGATAAAAATACATCATCATCTCCAAGTATAAATCAAAAATCATTTTACGGATTTGTAATCACAAGTAAAACATTTGTTTTTGGTCAGTATTATAAAGATATCTTGTCAAATGTAGGTACATATAATCCTGATAGTATATATGTTTTACCAAATTGGATTATAAATAATAATATACAAGATCTTATATCAAAAAATGAGTTATTAAAAAAATTCAAAATTCAAAATAAAATCATTTTAATATTGTCTGGAATTTTTATTGATATTTATTTGGAACAAATATTAGAGAAACATAAAGATGAGAATTGTACTTTTGTATTAAAAATGCACCCTCGTAAAAATAAATATGAGTATTTAGAAACTATTTTGAAAAAATATCCTCAAAATTATTTAATTATTACAGAATATTATTCAGAATTTATACTTTATAGTGATATTATTTATTCTTCTTTAGGTTCTACTTCAGTATTAGATACTTGCTTATTAGGGAGAAAACCGTATGTTTATCTTAAATATGCCACAGTGGAATATCCTTGGAAAGAATTAACATATTCAATAGATTCTAAACATGATACAGATAAATTAACTAAAGAAGATTTAAAACAATTAGCATATATTAGTTGTATAGGTAGTAAAAAAGAATTATTTGAGAATTTAGATATAATTTTTAGCAAATAGTAAGTAATTAGAATAAATTCATAAATGAAAAACTTATAGGAATAATTTGAAAAATTGTAGATTTAATAAATGAAGTTAGCACCAATAGTAATTTTTACATATAATCGTTTATCACATACAAAAAAAACTATAAAAGCATTGGCTAATAATTTATTGGCTAAGGATAGTTTAGTTTATATTTATAGCGATGGTGTGAGATCTAAAAAAGATAGAGATAGTGTTTTAAAAGTTAGAAAATATTTAAAAACAATTACCGGATTTAAAAGTATTAAAATTATAGAACAACCTTTTAATAAAGGGTTAGCTCAGTCTATAATAGAAGGTGTTACGGAGATTGTAAATAAGTATGGAAAAGTAATTGTAGTTGAAGATGATATTGTAACAAGTCCATATTTTTTAAAATATATGAATGATGCATTAAACTTTTATGAAAAAAATAAAAAGGTTTGGCATATTAGTGGTTGGAACTATGTTATAAACACTGAGTATTTAGATGATGTATTTTTATGGAGAAAAATGGATTGTTGGGGTTGGGCAACATGGCAAGATAGATGGCAACACTTTGAAAAAAATCCTCAAAAATTGATAGCTACATTTACAGATAAACAAATTTATAATTTTAATATTGATAATTCTTTAGATTATTGGGCAGAGATATTACAAAATAAAGAAGCTACATTAAATACTTGGGCGGTATTTTGGGATGCAACAATTTTTCTAAATAATGGACTTTGTGTAAATCCAACAGTATCTTTTGTTGAAAATATTGGTTTTGATGGAAGTGGTGAAAATACTGGATATAGAACAGGATATCTTACTCCAAATTTAAATTTAAATAATGATATTAAATTTAATGTAGAAATTAAAGAAAATAGTATTGCTTTTGATAGGATAAAACTATTTTTTTTAGATAGAAAGAAATCTTTTAAATTGGATTTTCCAAAGAAATTAGGACTTTTACATAAAAATATTTCTAATTTGAAAATAGAAAATAGAAAATATATTATATATGGAGCAGGAAGTGTTTGTGATATTATAATAGCTATGATAAGTGATTTAGTTGATTTTGTAGTTGACATAAATAACTTATTAATAGATTCTAAAATAAGAGATAAACAAGTTTATAAAGTAGATAAATTGTTAGAGGTTAATGATGAATATCTTGTAATAAGTGTTTTAGGGCGAGAAAAAGAGATTATTCAATATTTATGTAGTGAGTTTAAAATAAATAAAGATAAAATTATAACACTATAAAAAAGGATAGTCTTAAATGCAAAATTTCATACAAAAATATATAATTAATTTAACAAATATATTAAATAATTTAGATGTAAATGAAATAGAGAAAATAAAAGATGCATTAGAATCTACTATAAAAAATAGTTCTAAAATATATATACTTGGAAATGGTGGTAGTGCTGCTACTGCTTCTCATATGGCAAATGATTTAACAGTAGGTTTAAAACTTAGAGATATACGAAATTTTGATGTTGAAAGTCTTAGTGACAATAGTTCAGTTTGTACAGCAATTGCAAATGATATAGGTTACGAAAATATATTTTATGCTCAGATAAAAGATAAAATTAAAAAAGATGATATTTTGATAGCAATATCATGTAGTGGTAATAGTGCAAATATATTAAAAGCAGTAGAATATGCAAAAAAGCAAAACACTACAATTATTGGTTTAACAGGGTTTGGGGGTGGAAAATTAAAAGAACTTTGTGATATAAGTTTTCATATACCAACAACTAAAGGTGAATATGGACTTGTAGAAGATGCTCATATGATACTAGACCATATTATATATAGTTACTATATATCTTTAAAACCTGAGACAAAAACTACTTATACAATGGAGTAAAAATGGTTGATATAGAAAAATTAAAACCTTTAATTATAGAAAAATTAAAACCTTTAAATCCAAATAAAATTATACTTTTTGGTAGTTTTGCTTATGGAACACCAAATGAAGATAGTGATATTGATATATTTATACTAAAAGATGATTTAACTAAAGAAAATATTAGACAGTTTGAACTTGAAGCATTAAAGAGATTAAGAGATATAAGAAAAAATCATCAAACAAATGGTATAGATATATTATCTGCTCCTACTAACGAAGTATATAAAAAAGAAGATTATTTTTATAAAGTAGATATTTTACAAAATGGAAAGGTATGGTATGAACAAAGCATCAGCAATAGAGTGGCTTAGAAAATCTTGGCATAATTTAAGTGGTGCAAAAATATTTTATGAAGCTAACCATTATACAGATGTAACTGCTGTAGAACTTCATTATTCAGTAGAAAAAAGTTTAAAAGTATTTTTAGCTTATGAAAATAAAAAAATTCCAAAAACTCATGATTTATACGATATATATCAGTTAGTATCTGAATATATAGATTTAGAAAATTATGAAGATTTATTAGATCAAATTACAAAATACCATATAGAAGAATCTTATCCAGCATTTGATAGAGCAATGCCAACAAATGAAGAGATTAAAGAAGTTCTTGATTTTGCATTTGAAGTTTTTGATAAAGTTTGTAGTATTTTAGAGATAGATAAAAAAGAGATAGTGTGATACCATTAAAAATAGGTATAGCTGGATTTGGTAAGATGGGGCAGATTCGTGCTGATGAGATTGTGAAAAATAGTTCTACTACTCTTATAGCAGTGTTTGAGCAGTATGGAGAAGTACCTAGTGATAAATATAAAGATATTATACATTGTACATCTTATAGTGAATTATTAGAACAAGATTTAGATGCTGTATTTATTTGTGCTTTTAATGATGTAGCTGTTTCATATACTACACAGGCTTTAAAGAGAGGTTTACATGTTTTTTGTGAAAAACCACCAGCTCATACAGTTAAAGAGTTACAAAAAGTTTTAGAGATTGAAGAAGAGACAAATTTAGTTTTAAAGTATGGCTTTAATCATAGGCTTCATTATAGTGTGATTGAAGCAAAAAGATTAATTGATGCTGATGTTATGGGTAAACTACTATGGATAAGAGGAGTTTATGGAAAAGCTGGTTCAATTGATTATGAAAAAAATTGGAGAAACTATAAAAAATACTCAGGTGGTGGGATATTATTAGACCAAGGTATCCATATGCTTGATTTGATGTGTTACTTTACAAATGGTGATTTTGAAGTATTGAATGCAAAACTAACAAATAGTTTTTGGGATATAGAAGTTGAAGATAATGCTTTTATAACGATGCAAAATAAAGATGAAGTAATAGCAACTATGCATTCAAGTGCAACTCAATGGAAACATAAATTTTTACTAGAGATGGAATTTGAAAACGGCTATATAAATCTTGATGGTATCTTATCAAACTCAAGAAGTTATGCACCTGAGACATTAGTAACTGCAAAAAGAGAGTTTGAAGATATAACTTATGCTATGGGTAAACCAAAAGAGACAACTACTTGGTTTGAAAATGATGATAGCTGGAAACTGGAACTTGATGAATTTATAGACGCCATATTAGAAGGTAAAAAAGTTCAAAATGGTACAAGTGAAGATGGATTAAGAGCTTTATCTCTTGTAGAAGATATATACAAAAAAAGTAAATTTTATGAGTAAAAAAAAAGTTCTTTTAACTGGTGCTAGTAGAGGCATCGGAGAGGCTATATATAACGAATTAAAAGATGATTTTGATGTGATTACTCCATCAAGAGATGAGTTAGATTTAGCCTCTTTAGAATCTATCTCAGAGTATTTTAAAGTACAAAAGAAGTTTGATATACTTATAAACAATGCAGGTATAAACATCATAAAAGGTATAGATTCCATTTTAGATGATGATATAGCAAAAGTCAATCAAGTAAATTTAGTAGCACCATTAAAACTCATACAATATACAGTACCTTATATGAAACAAAATAACTTTGGTAAGATTGTCAATGTTAGTTCTATCTGGGGAGTTATGAGTAAAGAGAAAAGAACACTTTATAGTGCTACTAAGTTTGGAATCATTGGACAAACTAAAGCACTTGCAAGAGAGTTAGCAGAGTATAATATCTTAGTAAATGCAATTTGCCCAGGGTTTACAGCTACTGAATTAACAATGCAAAGCTTAAATGAAAAAGAGATGCAGGAGATTGTAAAACAAATCCCATTAAAAAGAATGGCATCTCCAAAAGAGATAGCGAAAAGTGTAAAGTTTTTAATAAGTGATGAAAATAGCTACATAACAGGGCAAACTTTAGTGATAGATGGAGGATTTAGTACATGAAAACATTAGAAATTAAATCAAATATACATAATTACAAGGTTGATTTTAAAAAAGATTTAATTTTTATCAAAGATTTAATAGACTTAGAAAAAAGAGTTTTTGTTATAGATAAAAATGTTTATAATCTTTATAAAAAAGAGTTTCAAAATATAAAAAAATCGGAACTTTTTTTACTTGATGCTATTGAAGAGAAAAAAACATTAAAAAGTGTTCAAAAGATATATAAATTTTTAGCTTCATTTGATGCTAAGAAAAATATCACTTTAATCTCTATAGGTGGTGGTATTACTCAAGATGTTACAGGATTTGTGGCTTCTACACTTTATAGGGGGATTAATTGGGTGTTTATCCCTACAACATTTTTAGCACAAGCAGATAGTTGTATAGGTAGTAAAACATCACTTAATTTTAAAACATATAAAAATATACTTGGAGGGTTTTATCCACCAAAACAGATATATGTAGCACCAACTTTTTTAAAAACTTTAACAAAAAAAGATTTTTATAGTGGGGTTGGTGAGGTTATCAAGTTTGCACTACTTCAAGAAAAATACCCTAAAGATATTGATAAAATTATAAAGATGGTAGATAACATTAAAAACGATAAAAAAATTTTACAAACCATCTATAAAACTATGTCTGTAAAAAAAGCATATATAGATGAAGATGAGTTTGACACTGGTAAAAGAAATCTTTTTAACTATGGGCATTGTTTTGGTCACGCACTAGAAAATAGCTCACACTATAAGATACCACACGGTATCGCCGTAACTATAGGTATGATATATGCAAATATAATCTCTTATAATCGTAAACTCATTAGTAAAGAGATATTTGATAAACTAAATAATGAACTTTTTTTACCAAATATCTATATGAAACTAAAGTTAAAATATTTTGATAAAGAGATACTTTTAGAGTCTATGAAAAATGATAAAAAAAGGGTTGGTAAAGATTTAACCATAATCATTCCAAAAGATGATGAAATAAGAGCTATAAAAGTTAATGATTTAATATTTAAAGAGTTTGATATAGCATATAAAAAACTTTTAAAAGTATTGAGTTTATAGATGCAAAGATTAAAAAACAAGCAAGTATATTTAGCACCTAAAAATAATCTTACTTTGATGATTAAAAAGATTTTTTTAGAGAATGATTTAGATTTAAAAGGTTTTATAGATAATTATAAAACAGATAAAGATGTTATAAAAAAAGAAAAATTTAATGATGATGAGATAGTTGTTATTTTTAGTCCAAACTATTGGAGTGAAATTTCAAATAACTTAAATTGTAAAAATATCTTTGTATTAAATCATAAAGATAATAATCTTATATTAGAAGATTTTAGAGAGTTTAAAGGGTATGATTTATCTTCTAATTCTATTTTCAATACATTTGAAGTACAAAAAATACATTGGAGTAATCATCTAAAAGATTGTTCTACTGATATAGAAAACTTCGGCTATGAATGGGGTAATCCAGAAGATGCTAACGATAAACTTGGAGATTATCTATCTATAAATAAAAAACTAAACTCTATTATTGATAAAGATACACATATCTTAGAGATTGGTACTTTAGGTGGTAAATGGACTAACTATATGTTAGATGCTAAAAAGATTATATGTGTTGATATAGATAATTTTTTTATAGATTTTATAAAAAATAGATTTTCAAAATATATAGAAAAATTTGAGTTTTATGTATCGAGTGGAAATGAATTACAAGGTATAAAAGATAAAAGTATAGATGTTATTTTTTGTATGGATACTTTAGTAAGAGTTCCTAAAGAGTATATATTTGACTACATAAAAGAGATGGCAAGAGTTTTAAAAGATGATGCAAAAGCTATAATTCATCTACCAAATAGTGATATTCAAGATTGTGTAGATAGAGATTTTACTAAGTTATCCACAGATGAGATTGAAAAAGAGTTTCAAAAGTATTTTAAAAATTTTACTTTAGATTCTAAAACTATAGTTCATGGAACTTTAGTATATATAAATTGTTAGAGTATCAAAATGAAAGTAGCAGTAACCTCAAAATCTTTTAGTAAAAATGAGATACTTATAAAAAAACTAAAAGAGTATTTTTCAGATATAAAACTAAACTATGGTACAAAAAAACTAAATGATGATGAACTTATAGAGTTTTTAAATGGTTGTGATGGTGCTATAGTAGCACTTGAAGAGATAAATAAAAAAGTTTTAGATGCCTTGCCAACTTTAAAAGTGGTGTCAAAGTTTGGAGTAGGATTAGATAATATTGATATTGATTATTGTAAAGAGAAAAATGTTAAAGTTGGATGGATAGGTGGAGTAAATAGACAAAGTGTAGCTGAGATGGCTTTAGGTTTTATGTTAATGCTTATTCGTAATCTTTATGTATCTTCAAATAAGCTCTCAAATGGTGTTTGGGATAAAAATGGTGGGTATAGTTTATATGGTAAAACTATTGGCATTATAGGTGTTGGATATATTGGTAAAGAGGTTATTAAACTTTTAAAGCCTTTTAATTGTAAAGTTTTAGTTAATGATATTATAAATCAAGATGAGTATTACAAAGAGAATAATCTACATTATAAATCTAAAGAGTATATATTTAAAAATAGTGATATTGTAACTATACATACACCATTAAATCAAGAAACTAAATATCTTATAAATAAAACTACATTATCTATGATGAAAAAAAATGCTTTTATTATAAATACTGCCAGAGGTGATATAGTTAATTTAGATGATTTAAAATTTGCTCTAAAAAATGGTGTTATAAATGGTGCAGGGATTGATGTATACGATTCTGAACCACCACAAGATAAGGAGTTGTTATCCTTAGAAAATTTGATATGTACTCCTCATATAGGTGGAAATTCAAATGAAGCAGTTTTAGCTATGGGTGAGAGTTCTATAAAATTTTTAAAGGAGTTATTAGATGATAAAAGGTAAAAAGATAGTAGCTATGATACCAGCAAGACTTGGAAGTCAAAGAATTCCAAAGAAAAATCTTAGATTGTTAGGTGATAAAGTACTTACTCAATGGGTTGGTACTTCTTGTAAAGAGGCAGGTATTTTTGATGAGATATATATAAACTCAGAATCAGATATTTTTCAAAAGATAGCATCTGATATAGGCATAAGCTTTTATAAAAGAGATGAGAAACTAGCTTCAAATGATGCTACAAATGATGAGTTTGGACTTGATTTTATTAACAATGTAGAGTGTGATATATTAGTTCAAGTAAATCCAACCTCACCATTTACAACTGTTGAAGATATAAAAGGTGTTGTTGAGATGTTTTTAGAAGGTGATTATAAAACAGTTCATACTGTAAAAGATGAACAGATTGAGGGTTTATATGAAGGAAAAGCACTAAATTTTGACCCACAAAAACCTATGCCACCATCTCAAGAGTTAACACCTATTAAAATTTTTACATCTTCTATAATGGCTTGGGATACAATTAAGTTTAGAGAAAATATGGAAAAATTTAATTGTGCTGTTTATGGTGGAGATGGTAAAATAGGCTACTATACTATAAAAGGTGCAGGTATGATAGATATAGATAATGAAAAAGATTTTTATCTTGCTGAAGCTGTTTTAAAGATGAGAGAAAATGAGAGTGTAAAGAGCTATTATTTTGAACAACAAACTTTAACAGCAGATGCAAATGTACTAAATATACTAAAAAAAGATGGTGTAATGAATTCTATCTTTGATATGGCAAATCAAGGTATAACCCATGTACCAGATTTAATAAAAAAGTATGGTAAGCAAAACTCTTGGTCGCATACTCTAGTAGATACTGAGTCAAACTCTGCAACACTTATTTGTCAATTACCAAATGAGGGTAACAGAAGACATTTTCATCCAGATTGGAATGAGTGGTGGTTTATCATAGATGGTACTTGGCAATGGAATATTGAAGATGAAATTAAAATTATAAAAAAGGGTGATTTAGTTTTTATGCCAAAAGGGGTAAAACATAAAATTACAGCTATAGGAGATGAGGCTGCTATAAGAATAGCAGTTAGTCGTTATGATGTTGCTCATGTTTATGAGGGGGAGGATTACTAAGTGAAATATGTATTACCATTAACTATAGATTTTAAAAAATCTCACGGCTCTTTTTTAGTAGATAAAAATACTAATGATGAGTATTTGGATTTTTTCAATATGTATTCATCTTTACCACTTGGATACAATCATCCTATTTTTGATGAAAGTTTTAAAAATAAAATAGATGAAATATCTTATATAAAAATGGCAAACAATGTTTGTAAAAGTGAAGAACTTATGGAGTTTATAGAACTGTTTCAAGAATATACTTTTAGCAAAAATTTTCACTTTACATCTACTGGAGCATTGGCAGTTGAATCAGCACTAAAAACTGCAATGCATTATAAAAAAGTAAAAGAACCTATGGTAATAAGTGTAAAGAACTCATTTCAC
>Ga0256837_1001520_pt1 | contig 15849 bp, 16 predicted proteins | sample 4562384metaG_FD_185976 | JGI IMG/M metagenome (GOLD analysis project Ga0256837, IMG submission 185976) | Hydrothermal vent microbial communities from Guaymas Basin, Mexico - 4561-384 | ecosystem: Environmental > Aquatic > Marine > Hydrothermal vents | place: Mexico: Guaymas Basin | collected...
ATCTCTCTTTGTATTTGTTATTGGACATGCGAAAGCAAGTCCAAGATGTTTATTAAATATTTTATTACTAATAATTATGGCAGGTCTTCTACCTTTTTGTTCATGACCACTTTGTGGGTCAAAACTTAAAGCTACAATATCACCTTGTTCAGGAATATATTTTACCATTCTTCTAAACCAATTTTATTATCAAACTCTTCATAAGTTTTATAATTAGCTGGTAGTTGTTTAATTAAATCATTAATATCATATTTTTCTCGTGATTGTCTTATTGGTTCTAATACAATCTTTTGATTTTCAATTAAAACTTTCATTTTATCACCAATTGATAAATGTAGTTCTTTCATTATATCTTTTGGAAATCTTAAACCTTGTGAATTACCCCAACTTGAAATAGTTGCTGTCATGATATATCCTTTTAATTTGTATATCCGAAGTATATCATATATTTTATTGGCTGTCAATGTATAACTATTTATTAAATATACATTCTATACAAAACAGCCTGAATATTTCGTATAAAACATACATTTTAATGTATGTTTTACTAAGTGCTATAAACCCTATAAATAAAGGCTTTTTATAAAAAATATTGCAATTTGCAATATTTTTTAACTAAGCTTTTTATTTTTGCTATAGTTTCAAATGTATAATTTACTCCGATATATCGGGTAGAAATTAACATTTTGTATGATTATTTGTCAAATATTATAATAAACATACATTTTGTTAAATTTATTTTTATTTAAGGATAGAATTATGAGTAAAAGATTATTAGATATATTAAGAGATAAAATTAGAACTAAACATTATAGTTTAAGCACAGAAAAAACTTATATTTATTGGTGTAAGTATTATATATTATTTCACAATAAAAATCATCCTAAAAATATGGGTAAAAAGGAAATCGAAGAGTTTTTAACATATCTTGCTGTTAAAAAAAATGTATCTCCCACTACACAGAATCAAGCATTCAATGCGATACTATTTTTATATACTCAGATTTTAGATATAGATTTAAAAAATGAAAATATCCAAGCTCTAAGAGCAAAAGAGAGAAAACATATCCCAGTGGTTTTAAGTAAAGATGAGGTTAAATTGATTATTTCAAATATACAAGGTCTTTATCAACTTATGGTAAAGCTAATGTATGGCTGCGGTCTTAGAATGAAGGAGCTTTTAAATTTAAGGATAAAAGATATTGATTTTTCTTATGATAAAGTATATATTTGGGATAGTAAATCTCTAAAAGATAGAACTGTTCCACTTCCATTATCTATAAAAGATGAGTTAAAATTGCAAGTAAAAAAGGTGCAAGAAATACACAATCAAGACATAAAAAATGGTTTTGGAACGGTGCAATTACCACATCAACTTGAAAAAAAGTTTCCAAATGCAAAATTTGAAACCAAGTGGCAGTATCTATTTCCTATGAATAAAATATCAACAGACCCAAAAAGTGATATCCAAAGAAGACATCATATATTAGATATAACTTTTTCAAGAAATATAAAAAATGCTGTTAGAAAAAGTAATATTTATAAAAAAATTTCCGCTCATACTTTCAGGCACTCTTTTGCAACACATCTATTGCAAGCAGGAACTGATATTCGTTCAATTCAAGAATTACTTGGACATAAATCAGTTGAAACTACTATGATTTACACACATGTAATAAAAGAATTAAACAAAGATGAGATAAAATCTCCTCTTGATTTCTAAGGATAAAAATTGGCAAAGAAAAAACAATCAATATTTGAGTGTCAGCACTGTGGTGAGCAAAGCAGCAAATGGCTTGGGAAATGTCCTTCATGTGGAGGATGGGATAGTTTTGTAGAGCTTACAGTTTCACAGCAAGAAGATCTTAAAAAAACAGCAAAAGCTATAAGTAAAGATAGCAAAGCAACACCTATTACTCAAATAGAACAAGACAATATTACAAGATATAGTTCAGGAGATAATGAATTTGATTTGGTGATGGGTGGAGGGATAGTTCCTGGTAGTCTTACACTTATTGGTGGAAGTCCAGGAGTTGGTAAGTCAACCTTACTTCTAAAAATAGCAAGTAATCTAGCAAAACAAAAATCAAATGTCCTATATGTATCAGGTGAAGAAAGTGCTGGACAGATAAAACTAAGAGCAAATAGACTAGATGCAAATGACGAACAACTCTTTTTATTATCAGAAATATCACTTGAAGCTATATTTGAAGAGTTACTAAAAAAAGATTATAAATATGTGGTAATTGATTCTATTCAAACAATATATTCAGATAATCTAACATCAGCGCCAGGGAGTGTATCACAAGTCAGAGAGATCACTTTTGAGCTTATGAGAAAAGCAAAAGAAAATAATATAGCTATATTTATTATAGGTCATATTACAAAAGAAGGTTCTATTGCAGGTCCAAGAGTATTAGAGCATATGGTTGATACAGTTTTATACTTTGAAGGTGATTCTAGTAAAGAGATTAGGATGCTAAGAGGATTTAAAAATCGTTTTGGAAGTACTAGTGAGATTGGTATATTTGAGATGACTCAAGAGGGACTAGTAAGTGCAAAAGATATAGCATCTAAATTTTTTAATAAAGGTAAATCCCAAAGTGGCTCAGCACTTACTGTATCTATGGAGGGAAGTCGTGCTATTATACTTGAAGTTCAAGCATTGGTTACAGATAGTATATATCCAAATCCAAAAAGAAGTGCAACAGGACTTGATACAAATAGACTAAATATGCTTTTAGCATTGTTAGAAAAAAAGTTAGACTTACCACTAAATCAATATGATGTATTTATAAATATTAGTGGTGGTATTAAGATAAAAGAGAGTTCCGCTGATCTTGCAGTAATTGCAGCTATTATTAGTAGTTTTAGAGATCGTCCTATTTCTAAAGAAACAGTATTTATAGGGGAAGTTAGTTTAACTGGAGAGATCAAAGATGTATATTCTAGTGCTATTAGATTAAACGAAGCAGCAGCCCAAGGTATAAAAAAAGCAGTCATATCAAAAAAAACTAAAACAAAAAGTAACATCAAGTGCTTTGAAGTAGATGAAGTTGTAAAGATGATAGAGTTATTTTAGTAGTATTTAGATATAATAGCCAAAATATATAATAGGAACTTATAATGACCGAACGAAACAAATGTGCTGTAGTACGTATGGAAGAAGGATACTTAAGCTTAACAGTTGAATATAGTAATAATGAAACAAGACTTCAAATAGCAGAAGTGATCAAGCAAGTTGAAGAGGAGATGAAAATATATCCATCTGTAGTACGAAGAGCTATAAATGATCATGCTGGAAACTTTTCTATAGAGTTTGATGCAGAAGATGATAACTGTAGAGATGGCGGAGCTTTTTTTGAAAGAGTTATGAAAATTTTAGGAATAGATACTTGCGAATAGATTTAGATAATCACACCTCATGTGTGATTGATCTTGAGTTTTTAGAAAAAATATTAGATGAATTGACATCAAAAAATATTGAACTTGTTATTACCAATAAAGATACAATACAACAAATCAACAAAGAATACAGAAATATTGATAATCCAACAGATGTATTAAGCTTTCCTTTAGAGCAAATGGATGGTATGCCTTTAGGTTCTGTTATTATATGCGCTGAAATTGTAGAAGAAAAATCAAAAGAGTTTAACCATAGTTTTGATGAAGAGCTTAGTTTGATGTTTATTCATGGATTATTGCATTGTATGGGATATGACCATGAGGTTGATGATGGTGAGCATCGAAATAAAGAGATTGAATTGATAAATAAATTCAATTTACCAAAAAGTTTAATTGTAAGGACACAAGAATAAATGGATATATTTATATTTATAGTTTCAATGGGTGCATTGATATATGGAGCTGATTTTATTATAGAACAAAGTGAAAAGATAGCTTTACACTTTGATATTTCACCTTTTGTGATTGGTGCAACACTTGTAGCATTGGGTACAAGTTTACCTGAGATGGCTGTTAGTATGAGTGCATCACTTCAAGGTAGTGGAGATATAGCTGTAGCAAATGTAATTGGAAGCACTATTTTTAATATTTCATTAGTATTAGGTGTAGTATTTTTAATGGCAAAAAATATAAATCCTACAAGAGATCTTTTTGCAAAAGATTCATCATGGGCGTTATTCCCTATACTTATTTTTATTTTGATGAGTTTAGATGGAGTATTAAATTTTGTTGATGGATTGTTATTTTTAGTTCTTATGGGAGCATATTTACTATTTCTTGTGCAAAGTAATCAAGTAGAACAAATCGATGATGAAGATGAAAAAGAAAATTTTAATTGGACAAGAGCATTAATATTTTTAAGTATAGGATTTGTATTTGTTGTAGGTGGAGCCGATTTTGCAATTGAAAGTGCTGGAAATATTGCTAGATCATTTGGTATTAGTGAGTGGGTAATTGGATTGTTTTTAGTTGCATTTGGTACTAGTTTACCCGAACTTGTAGTTAGTGTAAAAGCTGCACTTAAAAATAATGCAGACTTAGCAATAGGAGCAATTATAGGTAGTAATGTAGCAAACTTTACTATGGTATTAGGACTTAGTGCTATGGTAAATCCTTTAAATGTAGATTTAAATGCAAACTTTTTTGATATAGCTGCGGCATTTATAGTTACTCTTATGCTTGTGTTTATCACTGCAAATAAACTTTATAATAAATCAGCAGGAATTGCTCTGATGGTTGTACTTGGTTTAGTTATACAAAATAGTTTATAAGGTATGCCCTATTTTGTTTAAATATTTCATATTAGCTATTGTTTTATGTTTTTCTTTAAGTGCAAAAACATTTACAATAGCATCTTACAATGTACAGAATCTTTTTGACTTAAAAAATGATGGTACAGAATATAAAGAATATAATCCAAACAAAAATAAAAGATGGAATAAATCAGCTTTAAATACAAAATTAAAAAATATCCAAAAAGTTATAAATGATTTAAATCCTACAATTATAGCACTTCAAGAAATAGAGTCAAAACATGCATTTGAAAATTTAAAACAAAAATTACCACAATACAAATATGGTGCATTTCTAAAAAATAAAGATACAGCAATAGGTGTAGCTATTCTTAGTAAAATACCAATAATAAAAACCTCAAAAATAAAAATTTATTCAAATAAATCATATTCTAGACCTATATTAAAAGTTAGATTAAAAATACAAAATAAAGAATTTATTGTATATATCAATCATTGGAGATCAAAAAGAGCACCAGAATCATATAGAATTGATTATGCTAATAGTTTAAAAAAAGAATTAGTAAGCTTAGATAATAAAGGCATAGATTACATAGTACTAGGTGATTTTAATAGCAATTATAATGAAAGTGAAACAATAAAATATGAAAAAGATCTAAATGATACTTTTGGAGTCACTGCTATAAATGATATATTACAAAAGCCATTAAAACTTCAAAATCTATGGTATGAACTACCATATTCTGAAAGGTTTAGCTATAAATATCATAATCAAAATACAACTCCAGATAGTATAATCTTATCAAAAAATCTTTATGATAAGTATGGAATTTCATATATAGATAATAGTTTTAAAGTATTTAAACCATTTTATTTATATAAAAATAAAAAAATAAAATCATGGAATTTTGTACATATAAAAAATAATTTAAATTTAAAAGGTTATTCAGATCATCTACCAATAATAGCTACTTTTAATACTAATCCATTTAAGAAAATAAAAACAAAAGATACTAGTAATTTTACAATTAAAACTTTATATGATATAGAAAAAATATCTACTCCTATTAGATTAAAAAATGTCGCAGTATTATATAAAGTAAAAAATAGTGCAATATTAAAACAAAAAAATAATAGAGCTATTTGGGCATATAATTGTGCAAACAACCTAGAAATTGGGAAATTATATGATATAACTATATCAAAAATTGGAAGATACAATGGCCTTAAAGAGATAAAAAAAATTGATAATACAAAGTTTATTAAAAAAATTGATTCAATAAAAAAATATTTAATTAATTCAAATAAAATAGATCTACATGATATGAAATATCAAAATGAATTGATTACAAATCTAAGAGGAATATATAAAAAAGGTTATTTATATTTTGATAAAAATAAGATAAAACTTTATATAAAAGATAAAAAACTCTTGATTAAAGATGGACAAAAAGTTATAATATATCGTGCTCATCTATCGAATTTTAGATCAAAAGTACAATTAGTAATTTATAAACAAAGTGATATTGATGTTATTTAAAGCAATTTTTACAAATAGTAGTGGAATATTACTATCTAGACTTTTAGGTTTTGTAAGAGATCTTCTTATGGCTTCAATACTGGGTGCAAATATTTATAGTGATATATTTTTTGTAGCTTTTAAATTACCAAATCTTTTTAGAAGAATATTCGCAGAAGGTGCTTTTACTCAAGCATTTATTCCTGCGTATGCAAAATCAAGACAAAAAGTTAGATTTTCTACATTAATATTTACTCAATTTATGGCATTTTTGATTATCTTATCATTGATTGTTAGTTTATTTGCACATTATATTACAAAAGCTATAGCTATTGGTTTTGATGATGCTACTATTGATTTAGCTGCGCCATTGGTTGCTATTAATTTTTACTATTTACCTTTGATATTTATAGTTACATTTTTAGCTGCCCTACTTCAATATAAACATCATTTTGCGACAACCGCATTTGCAACTGCACTTTTAAATATAGCTATGATAACAGCACTTCTTATATCAAATGGTATGGCAAAGTTTGATATTGTTTATTATCTAAGTTATGGTGTTATTGCTGGTGGAATATTGCAAGTTGCTGTACATATAATCGCTTTAAAAAGAAAAAATCTTTTTAAAGCTTTTGCTTTTAAATCAAAAGTGCTTAAAAAGGATGCTCAAAACTCTAAATTTTATAAGAAGTTTATCCCTGCAGTATTTGGGTCTAGTACTTCACATATATCTGCATTTTTAGATACTTGGCTTGCTTCATTTTTAGTAACAGGAAGTATTAGTTATCTGTATTATGCAAATAGAGTGTTTCAATTACCTTTAGCATTGTTTGCTATTGCAACTTCAATTGCCCTATTTCCAATGGTAGCAAAAAATATAAAAAATAAAAATGAGCATTTAGCCTTAAGACATCTTCGTAAAGCTTTTTTTGCTTTGCTTATTGTGTTGGGTATATCTATGATTATTGGGTTGGTATTTAGTTCACAAATAGTATGGTTATTATTTGAACGAGGTGCATTTACATCTGCTGATACAGCTAATACATCACTAGTTTTATCTATGTATTTAATAGGTCTTTTACCTTATGGTTTAGCAAAAATATTTTCACTTTGGTTATATGCACATGAAAAACAACTCCTAGCAGCAAAAATTGCAGCTAAATCTTTGGGATTTAATATAATATTTTCATTGATTTTGATTGTTCCATATGAAGCATCAGGACTTGCACTTGCTAGTACACTTAGTGGTTTTGTGCTGTTTTATCTTACAATTAAAGAATTTGGCTATAATAAATTTTTACAATTGATAAAAATAGGTGATAAATGATAAAATTTTTAAAACAATATGTTCCGTATTATAAAGATTATATAAGACAATTTATATATGTATTTATTGGTATGATATTAGTTTCTGGGGGAACAGCAGGAACAGCATACATAATAAAACCAATTTTAGATGATATTTTTGTTACAAAAAATGAAGATATGCTTCATCTTTTACCATTTTTAGTTGTTGCTTTATATGCAGCTAAAGGTATTGGTAAATTTATACAAATATACTACACTTCATATATTGGTCAAGATATCATAAGAAAAGTAAGAGATAAACTTTTATTGCATATTTTAAAACTTGATATGACATTTTTCCAAGGTATGCATGGCGGAGAACTTATTAGTCGTGTAACAAATGATATAAATCGTATTCAACATGCCGTTTCAGAACAAATTGCAGAGTATATAAGAGAAATTATGACTATAATTGCACTTGTTGGTATGATTATTTATCAAAGTCCTGAATTAGCTTTTTATGGTCTTGTAGTACTTCCTATTGTAATTTTTCCACTGGCTATTTTGGCTAAAAAGATGAAAAAACTATCATTTCAATCTCAAGAAAAGAATTCAGATATAACTTCACACTTAAGTGAAATTTTTAATAATATTGAGATTATACAAGCAAATAGAGCACAAGATTTAGAAACAAATAAATTTATGCAACATAATTTAGAATTTTTTAAATTAAATATAAAAGCAGTTAGAAATAATGCACTAACCTCTCCTATTATGGAGATTATTGGAGCATTTGCAGCTGCAGCTATTATTATTGTTGGTGGACAGCAAGTTATTGATGGGGAGCTAACTGTTGGAGAGTTTTTCTCATTTATGACGGCACTTTTTATGCTTTATACTCCTATTAAAAAAGTAGCTGCAACTTATAATATTATGCAAGATGCACTAGCAGCTAATGAAAGAGTAAATTATATATTTTCATTAGAATCAAATATAGTTCCAGGAAAAGATAAACTAGATGAAAAAATACAAAAAATAGAATTTAAAAATGTTTGTTTATCTTATGATGATAAAGAAGCTTTAAGAAATATAAATTTTGAAGTAAATGACGGTGAAAAAATTGCTTTAGTTGGAGATAGTGGTGGAGGAAAAAGTTCTGTTATAAATCTTCTTGTTAGATTTTATGATATAAACAGTGGGGAATTAACCATAAATGGAAAAGCAATAAAAAGCTTTGACCTTGATACTTTAAGAGATAATATCTCAATAGTAACTCAACGAGTTTATATATTTAATGACACAGTTGCTCAAAATATTGCTTATGGTCAACCATATGATGAAAAAAGAGTTTTAGAAGTACTTCAACAAGCTCATGCTTTAGATTTTGTAAATAATTTACAAGATGGTATTCATACTAAATTGGATGAGTTTGGTACAAACCTAAGTGGTGGTCAAAGACAAAGAATTGCAATAGCTAGGGCTTTATATAAAGATCCTCAAATACTAATTTTAGATGAAGCTACAAGTGCATTGGATAATGAAAGTGAATCTATTATATCTGAAGTACTAAATGAAGTTACAAAAGATAAAATTACATTTATGATTGCTCATAGATTAAGTACAATTAAAAATGCTGATAAGATTTTGGTATTTAATAAGGGCGAAATCGTATGTACAGGAAATGAAAAAGAGCTTTTGGATAACTGTAAAGAATATCAACGACTATATAATTTAGCAAATTTATAGTATAATCGCGAATAAATAGAAAATTAAAGGAAAAAACATATGATAAGTTATTCTACTATTAAAAAATTTATGTTTAATTTTGATCCAGAAACTGCACACAATATTGCAGAGTGTGGATTAAAAATATTGCCATATTGTTGTACTTTACAAAATAAAATGATCGAAGAAAATTTTGTAGAAGATGATATGTTAAAACAAGAATTTTTTGGAGTTGAATTTAAAAATCCAGTTGGACTTGGAGCTGGATTTGATAAAAATGCAACTATGATAGAATCTATGACTTCTATGGGATTTGGATTTACTGAAATTGGTACAATGACACCAAAACCTCAAGATGGAAATCCTAAACCTAGATTATTTAGATTTGTTGAAGAAGAATCAATTCAAAATGCAATGGGATTTAATAATAAAGGTGCTGAAGTTGTATCTAAAAACTTATCAAAAGTTTATCCTGCAGCTATTCCTGTTGGAGCTAATATAGGAAAAAATAAATTAACACCGCAAGATGATGCTCTGCACGATTATAAAGTATTAATAAGAGAATTTAGAGATATAAGTGATTATTTAGTTATTAATATTTCTAGTCCAAATACACCAAATCTTAGAGATTTACAAAATGAATCATTTATAAAAGAATTATTTACTATGGCTAAAGGTATTACAACTAAGCCAATTTTATTAAAGATAGCTCCAGATATGGAAGCGAGTGTTGCAATAGATTTATGTAATACTGCTATACAAAGTGGTGCGGATGGAATAATAGCAACAAATACTACAATTGATTATTCACTTTTACCAAATCCAAAATCTTTTGGTGGAATAAGTGGTGCAGTACTTGCAGATAAATCATACAACCTTTTTAAAGAGCTTGGTCGTGAATTACATGATAAAACTATGCTAATAAGCGTAGGTGGAATAAGTGATGCTTCTGAAGCATATAGAAGAATAAAAGCTGGTGCTTCTCTAGTACAAAGTTTATCAGGATTTATATTTAAAGGTCCACATATGTGTGCTAATATCAATAATGGATTAATTGATTTGCTAAAAAAAGATGGGTATACACATATATCTCAAGCAATTGGAGCAGATTATAAATAATATGTTTAAATTTTTAACTTTAATAATATTTTCAGGAGTAATAATGGCAAATAGCCTACCAAAATACTATACACAAACTTTAGATAATGGATTACAAGTAGTTGTAATCCCAATGAAAAATGGAACAGACGTAATTACTACAGATATATTTTATAAAGTTGGTAGTAGAAATGAAATAATGGGGAAAAGTGGTATAGCTCATATGCTAGAACATCTTAATTTTAAATCTACAAAAAAACTAAAATCTGGAGAATTTGACACTATTGTAAAAGGTTTTGGTGGAGTAAATAATGCTAGTACAGGATTTGATTATACTCAGTATTATATCAAGTCAAGTACAAAAAATGCATCAAAATCAATGGAGTTATTTGCTGAATTAATGCAAAATCTGACTCTAAAAGATGAAGAATTTCAACCAGAAAGAGATGTTGTAGCAGAAGAAAGAAGATGGAGAACAGATAATAATCCTATGGGATATATGCAGTTTAGAATGTTTAATAATATGTTTTTATACCATTCTTATCATTGGACACCAATTGGATTTATGAGTGATATTAAAAATTGGACTATAAATGATATAAGAGATTTTCATAGTACTTATTATCAGCCTAAAAATGCAGTTTTAATTGTAAGTGGCGATATAGATGAAAAAAGTGCATTTAAATTAGCAAAGAAACATTTTAGTAAGATTAAAAATACAAAACCTATACCAAAAAAGGTTCATACAGTAGAACCCGTTCAAGATGGTGAAAAAACTGTAGTAATTTATAAAGATTCTCAAGTGCAAATGATATCTATAGCATTTCATATACCAAACTTTGAACACAAAGATCAAGTAGCACTTAGTGCTTTAAGTGAGATGTTAAGTAGTGGTAAAAGCTCTATTTTACAAAAAGTATTAGTTGATGAAAAACAACTTGTAAATAGTGTATATGGATATAATATGGAAACTAAAGATCCTGGTATATTTGTATTTACTGCTGTTTGTAATCCTGGAGTTGATGCAATAGATGTAAAAAAAGAGCTTTGGAAAATAATAAAAAATATACAAGCTGGAAAAATATTAAAAAGTGATCTTGAAAAAATAAAAATAAATACAAAAGCTGACTTTATCTTTTCACTTGAAAGTTCTTCTAGTGTAGCAAGTCTTTATGGAAGCTATTTTGCAAGAGGAAATATTAAACCACTTTTTAGCTATGAGCAAGATATTGAAAATCTTAAAATAAAAGATTTAGTAAATGTATCTAAAAAATATTTAACAAAGAAAAATTCAACAACAATTATATTAAAAAAGGAAGAAAAATGAATGATTTAATCGGTGCTATGACAGCACTTGTAACACCATTTAAAAATGGTCAACTTGATGCTAATACTTATGAGTCTTTAATTAAACGACAAATTGCACAAGGAATTGACTGTGTAGTACCTGTTGGAACAACTGGAGAAAGCCCTACCCTTACTCATGATGAACATAAACTTTGTATTGAAATTGCAGTTGCAACTTGTAAAGGTACAAATGCAAAAGTAATTGCTGGAGCTGGAAGTAATAGTACAAATGAAGCTGTAGAATTAGCTAAATTTGCTCAAAAAGTTGGAGCAGATGCAATTTTATCTATTGCACCATATTATAATAAACCAACTCAAGAAGGATTATATCAACACTATAAAGCAATAGCATCTTCTATTGAAATTCCTACTATGTTATACAATGTACCAGGTAGAACTGTAGTTGATATTGAAGCATCTACTGCTGTTAGATTATATAATGATGTACCAAACATATATGCTATTAAAGAAGCTACAGGAAGTTTGGAGCGAACTATTGAATTACTTGTAAATGCACCTGAATTTGCAGTTATAAGTGGCGATGATGCTATTGATTATCCAATGATGGCACAAGGTGCTAGTGGGTGTATCTCTGTGACAGCAAATTTACTTCCAAATTTAAAATCAGATCTTATTCACGCTGCACAAAAAGGTGATTTTGCAAAAGCAAAAGAGATAAATAATATGCTTTATCCATTGAATAAAGTTTTATTTTGTGAAGCAAATCCTATTCCAATCAAAGCTGCAATGTATATGGCAGGTTTAATTGATACTTTAGAGTATAGACTTCCACTTACTGCTCCAAGTGTAGAAAATATGAAAAAAATTGAAGCTGTATTAGCTCAATATGATATTATAAAATAAGGATTAAAATGAGTAATAAAACATTAGTTATAACTGGTGCAACAAAAGGTATAGGTAAAGCATGTGCTTATAGATTTGCCAAAGAGGGAATTAATATTGCTTTTACATATAATTCAAATGAAGATTCTGCTAAAGAAATTGCACAAGATTTAGAATCAAAATATGGAATAAAAGCAAGATATTACCCATTTAATATACTTGAACCAGAAACTGCAAAAGAATTATTTGCAAAAATTGATGAAGATTTTGAAACAATCGATTTCTTTATATCAAATGCTATGATTTATGGTAGAGCCGTAATTGGTGGATATGGTAAATATATGAAACTAAAACCAAGAGGTTTAAACAATATATATACTGCTACTGTTGATGCTTTTGTAACTTGTTCTCAACAAGCAGCAAAAAGAATGGAAAAAAATGGTGGTGGAGCAATTGTATCATTAAGTTCTACAGGAAATATTGTATATACTCCAAACTATGCAGGGCATGGTACAAATAAAGCTGCAGTTGAAGCTATGGTTAGATACGCTGCAACTGAACTTGGTTGTATGGGTATTAGAGTAAATGCTGTAAGTGGTGGTCCTATTGATACTGATGCACTTAAAGCATTTGCAAACTATGAAGAAGTTGTTAATAAAACAAAAGAATTATCTCCATTAGGTAGAATGGGAACTCCTGAAGATTTGGCAAATTCTTGTTATTTCTTATGTAGCAAAGATGCTAGTTGGATCACAGGTACTACTTTGATAGTTGATGGTGGGACTACATTTAATAAATAATGACAAATAATAAGAATATAAATTTACCAAACATTTTAGCAACATTTAGGATTTTATTGGCACCTTTGATGTTGTGGCTTCTTGTAGATAGAGATAATGCAATATTTGCATCTTGGGATCCATCATGGCTTGATTATTTTGCAGGCTTAGTTTTCGTAATAGCTTCTGTAACAGATTTTTTTGATGGATTTATAGCAAGATCTTGGGATCAAATGACTCAACTTGGTGCTATTATTGATCCTCTTGCAGATAAAATGCTTATGCTTGCAGGTTTTTTGGGATTAATGATGCTTGATAGAGCAAGTGTATGGGCAGTATTTTTAATACTTACTAGAGAATTTTTTATTACAGGATTACGTGTAATGGCAGTTTCAAACGGTAAAAGTGTCGCTTCTACCATGGCTGGAAAGATAAAAACAGTTATACAGATGTTTGCTATTGGGTTTATGATTATGAATTGGCCTTATGCCTCAACAATACTTTGGATAGCAGTAGCAATTACACTGTACTCTGGATATGAATATATAAAGGATTTTTTTAGTTAATGGGTACAATTACTTTTTTACTAGTACTTTCTGTACTAGTTTTTATACATGAATTAGGACATTTTACAGCTGCTAGATATTTTGGTGTGACTGTACATGTTTTTTCTATTGGATTTGGTAAGAAAATATATTCAAAAATGTATAAAGGAACTCAATGGTCTATCTCTTTAATACCACTTGGTGGGTATGTAAAGATGAAAGGTCAAGATGATATGAATCCTGCAGCTGTAAGTAGTGATAAAGACAGTTACAACAGCTTAAAACCATGGCAAAGAATTGTTATACTAGCAGCTGGTCCAGGAGCTAATTTTATATTAGCATTTTTCTTATATCTTATGATAGCACTTATGGGAAGTAATGCTTTATCTCCAACTATTGGAAAAGTATTACCAAATTCACCTGCACTTAAAGCTGGATTGCAAGTAAATGATGAGATTATAAAAATAAATGATACAACAATACGAACTTGGAATGAACTAAGTAAAGTTATAAAAGTATCAGATCAAACTATGAAGTTTGTAATAAAACGAGATAATAAAATATATGTTAAAACTATAAGACCACATCTTGGTGATACTCAAAATATGTTTAGGGAAAAAGTTAAAAAACTTATGATTGGTATTGCTCCAGCTCCTAAACTTGTAGTCGTACATTATTCTGTTGGTGAGGCAATATCATATGCATATGATAGAACATACGAAGCTAGTAAAATGATATTCTTAGGTATCCAAAAAATGATACAAGGTATAATTCCAAGTAGTGAAGTTGGTGGAGTTATTACTATTGGAAAAGTTATAAGTGATGCTTCTCAAAGTGGTATAATTGCACTATTTACTATTATGGCACTAATATCTGTAAACTTGGGAGTATTAAACTTATTACCTATACCAGCACTTGATGGTGGACATATTATGTTTAATCTATATGAGATAATTACAAGAAGAAAACCAAGCCAAAATGTACTTGTATATCTAACTATTGGTGGATGGGTAATACTTGCTGGTCTTATGGGATTAGGTATGTATAACGATATAATAAGATTAATAAATAATTAGGATAGATAATGACAAAAGAACAAGCAATTATAAATTTAGATGAGATGATTACTGCTATAGAAAAAGCTAGAATTAATTTAAGTAAACACCATATTGTAAAACTTGTAGCTGTTAGTAAATACAGTTCTAGTGAAGATGTTGAAATTCTTTACAATGCTGGACAAAGAGCATTTGGTGAAAATAAAGTTCAAGATTTAAAAGACAAGTCATCAAAACTTGATAATTTACCAATTGAGTGGCATTTTATAGGTACATTGCAAAAAAATAAAATAAATAATCTAATTGATTTAAATCCATCTTTAATGCAATCACTTGATAGTCTTGATTTAGCTTTAGAATTAGATAAAAAATTAAAAGCTAAAGATAAAAAAATGAATTGTTTACTTCAAATTAATAGTGCAAATGAGGATACAAAATCTGGTGTATCTACACAAGAAGCTATTGAGATATATAATAAAATTCAAAAAGAGTGTTCAAATATAAACCTAAAAGGTGTTATGAGTATTGGTGCTCATACGCAAGATGAAAAACTTATTGAAGATAGTTTTAGAAAAACAAAAGAGATTTTTGATATAGTTGAAGAACAAAATGGTGCAACTATATGTTCTATGGGTATGAGTAGTGATTTTAAGTTAGCAATAAAATGTGGTTCAAATATGATTAGAGTTGGCTCTAAACTTTTTAAGTAGGAATTGAATAAAATATAAGATGAGACATCTAAAGGGATATGGTAAAAGATACTTTTCACTAGCAATTATTGCTATGTACTCAACTATTAGTAAGCTATGTAATGCTGATATAAATTTTCAGTATCATATAAAAGCTTTTGAGTATTTACCACTTAAACAAGCACCACCTAGAAGCTTGTTTATATAATGACGATAAATAAAAATACAAAAAAAAGGAAAAA
>Ga0256837_1001521_pt1 | contig 15846 bp, 17 predicted proteins | sample 4562384metaG_FD_185976 | JGI IMG/M metagenome (GOLD analysis project Ga0256837, IMG submission 185976) | Hydrothermal vent microbial communities from Guaymas Basin, Mexico - 4561-384 | ecosystem: Environmental > Aquatic > Marine > Hydrothermal vents | place: Mexico: Guaymas Basin | collected...
TAGTTTTTGCATCAGTTGCTTCAATTACAGAATGGTAATCAACATCACAACTATTTGCTAATTTTCTTTTTAAACTTTTTGGTAAACTTGCTTCACTTCTACAAATTAACATATGAGGAGTAATTCCAATTCTTCTTAATTCCTGAACAGAATGTTGAGTAGGTTTTGTTTTTAATTCTCCGGCCGCTTTGATATAAGGCACAAGAGTAACATGAACAAACATCGCATTCTTTTTACCAACTTCTTGACGAATTTGTCTAATACTTTCCATATATGGAAGACCTTCAATATCACCCACGGTTCCACCAAGTTCTATTAAAACAATATCAAAATTTTCACCAATTTTATAAATTCTTTCTTTAATTTCATTTGTAATATGAGGAATAATTTGAACAGTTTTACCTAAATATTCCCCTTTTCTTTCTTTTTGAATTACACTCAAATAGATTTGACCTGTTGTAAAGTTATTATTTTTTGAAATAGATTTATTTAAAAATCTTTCATAATTTCCAACATCTAAATCTGTTTCTCCTCCATCTTCTGTCACAAAAACTTCTCCATGCTCAAATGGAGACATTGTTCCAGGGTCAACATTTAAATATGGGTCAATTTTTAGCATAGTTACATTTAATCCTGAGTGTTGAAGTAAAGTCGCGATTGAAGCTGAAGTTACCCCTTTTCCAAGAGATGATAAAACTCCACCTGTAATAAAAATATATTTAGCCATTTATTTCCTTTCTAGAATAATATATTGTGAAATTATATCAAAAAGGTAGTGTTTTGATGTACATTTTTATCATTTTATTATGCTATAATTAAAATAAAAAAGAAGGATGAGATATGCAGAACTTATTTTCTAAATTAACAATTAGATGGACAATGATTTTTATTATTACTATTTCAACAATTGTAATATCTTATTATACTACGAGAGATTTTATAAGTTCTATTAAAATAGAAGTTCAAAAAAAAGAGTTAATGCAATTAGTTAAATTTAGCGAAACATTGAGTAAACTTATTCACGAAACACAAAAAGAAAGAGGTGCGAGTGCGGGATATATAGGGAGTCATGGTAAAAAATTTTCTACTATTTTACCAAAACAAAGAATATCAACTGATGAAAAAATTAAAATCTATAATAAAATAATAAAAGAGATAAATTTTGATGATTATTCTCCAGAATTAAACAAACTGGTTATGAAGTTAAATGAAGATTTATATAATTTATCAAATATTAGACAAAAAGTTAGTAATTTTCAAATATCTCTAAAAGATGAGGTAGTATGGTATACTGCTATGAATGCCATTATTTTAAAAATAGTTGGTCTTACATCTACTTTAGCTCCAAATGAAAAAATTTCAATGGATTTAGCCGCATATGTTAGTTTTTTAAAATCTAAAGAAAGAGCAGGGATAGAAAGAGCAGTTCTTAGTGCTACATTTGGAGCAGATAAATTTAAGCCAGGTATGTATACAAAATTTATTACTTTGGTATCAAAACAACAAGCATATATGGATGATTTTTTAACTTTTGCTTCTATAGAAATGAAACAAATATATATAGAAGCTGTAAAAGATCCATCTTTTAAAGAAGTGGAGAAAATGAGACAAATTGCTATTTTAAAAGCTAAGTCAGGAGGTTTTGGAATAAATGCTGAGTATTGGTTTAAAACAATTACTAAAAAAATAAATAAATTAAAACAAATTGATGATAAAATTGCTGTAATTACTAAAAATGATTTAAACAAAATAAAAAATTATGCTATTATTGAGGCGATAATAGGTGCTTTTGTAGTTGTTTTTATGATTTTAATAGGATATTTTAGTGTTAAAAAAATAGAAATGCAATTAAGATCATTAAAAGGTCTAATTTTAATGATTGCTGAAAGTAAAGATTTATCTACTGATATTAGAATTTATGAAAATGATGAATTTGGGACAATTAGGGAAGCTTTAAAAGAATTTTTATCTTCATTACATAGTGTAGTTACAAATGCAAATAATGCTTCAAATCAAAATAAACAAAGTGCTACAGAATTAAAAATGGGATTTGATAAAGTTATTGAAAATATAAATAAAGAAGCTGAAATTGTAAATATTACGGCAGAAACTTCAAATAAATTAAAAAAGTCAATTTTCGAAGAAGTTCAAAACTCAATTCAAATAAAAGATGAAATAGTTATGGCAAATAAAGCTTTAATTAATACAACTAATATAATTATGAATGCTACTCAAAATATTCAAAAAAATGCAGAAGTTGAAAATGACATTGCAACTAATCTCGCAAGACTTGCACAAGATGCAGAACAAGCAAAAGATGTATTAAGTATTATTAATGAAATAGCAGAACAAACAAATTTACTTTCTTTAAATGCAGCTATTGAAGCAGCAAGAGCAGGGGAACATGGTAGGGGGTTTGCGGTAGTTGCTGATGAGGTAAGAAAACTTGCAGAAAAAACACAAAAAAGTTTAACAGAAATTGATGCTACTATTGGTGTAATCGTTCAAGCTATTAAAGATGCAAATAATGCTATGGAAAATAATATAGAAAATGTTAATAATGTAACAGACCAAACAATACAAATTCAAACTCAAATAGAAGAAGTATCAAATAGAATGAATCAATCTGTTCATAAAGTGGAATTAAATGTAGATAAATTAGATGAAGTAGTAAAAACTATGCAAGAGTTTGTTCAAAAAATGCAAGAAGTTCAAAATTTATCTAAAGATAATAAAAATAATATAGAAATAAATCATAAATATGTATATAAAATTAATGATTTAGCACATAAACTACTTCAAGATATTAGCCAATTTAAAATCTAAAAAAAATTTATTTTTTGTCTTGACTTTTGGGGTAAAATAATAGTCATTGTTTTTTCTTTGTTTTGTATAAAAAAAATTTATGTTTTCTTGAATGAAAGGGGTGGAAGATTCTAAATCGACTTTCATTAAATTACCCCTTGTTTTATCATAGAATTTATAACTCTTTTAAATCCTTTGATATTTGCTCCAACTACAAGATTATCTTCATATCCATATTCTTTTGCTGTTAAAGATATATCCACATAAATTTGCTTCATCTCATTTTTTAGTTTTTCATCTAAAACATCTCTTGCAAGAGGTTCAAAAGTAGCATTTTGACTCATTTCATATACACTTGTTACAACCCCACCAGCATTTACTGCCTTACTTGGGGCAAAAAGTATTTTATTGTCTAAAAAGTATTTAATAGCATCAGTAGTCGAAGGCATATTTGAACACTCTATTACATATTTAGTCCCATTTTTTACTATCATTTTTGCATCATTGATATTTATCTCATTTTCAGTAGCTGCTGGCATTACTACATCTACTGGAATATCCCAAATATCATTTCTTGTTTTGTGAAATTTACTTCTTGGAGTATATTTTGCATATTTTCTATATTCAGTATATTTTTCTAAACTTTCGTGAGTTTCTTGTTTTAGTTTTACTAAAAGTTGAATATTTATTCCATCTTCATCATAAATAAACCCTTTTGAATCACTACAAGTTACAGGAATAGCACCATATTCATAAAGTTTTTGTATTACATGAAATGCTACATTTCCAGCACCACTAATTGCTACTTTTTTTCCTTTTAAAGTATCATTATGTGAATTTAACATTTTTTCGGCGAAATATACAGCACCATATCCAGTAGCTTCTATTCTACAAAAACTTCCCCCAAATTCAAGAGGTTTTCCACTCATTGCTCCATCAAATTTATTTGTTAGTTTTTTATACATTCCAAAAAGATAACCAATCTCCCTTTCACCTACACCAATATCACCAGCAGGAATATCTGTTCTATCTCCAATATGTCTATAAAGTTCTGTCATAAAACTTTGACAAAATCTCATAATCTCCATATCGCTTTTTTTGTGTGGATTAAAATCAGCACCCCCTTTGCCACCTCCAATATTAAGTGAAGTTAAAGCATTTTTAAAAGTTTGCTCAAACCCTAAAAATTTAAATGTATCAATATTTACAGATGGATGAAATCTAGTCCCACCTTTATATGGACCAATAGCACTATTAAATTCTACTCTATATCCTCTATTTACTTGAATTTCTCCATTATCATCAACCCAAGGAACTCTAAACATTATAACTCTCTCAGGTTCAACTAATCTTTCAAGTAAAGCTAATTTTTTAAAATGTGGATTTTGTTCTAAATAAGGAATTACAGAATTTAATACATCAGTAGCAGATTCTAAAAATTTTGTATTGTACGGTTCTTTTTGTTTTATTGAATTTAATATTTCATTTACATATGCTTGCATATAACAATCCTTTTTTTAGGATTATTATATCTTATTTTGAGAATAATTCAGCTATTTTTAATAAAGTAAAGAAAAAACCTATGATAGTTATTAAAACAACCATATTTTTATTAAGAGCTTTTTGTATAGAAGTGTCAAGTTTTAATTCTAAATTTTGTATAGAAGTGTCAAGTTTATTTTCCAAATTTTGTATAGAAGTATCAAGTTTATTTTCTAAATTTTGTATAGAAGTGTCAAGTTTATTTTCCAATCTTTGAATATCTTCTGAAACTTTTTCCTCTAAATGTTCAAATTTTAGTTCTAAATTATTAAATCTATTTTCCAAATTATCAAATCTATGTTCTAAATTTTTCACACTTTCAACTGTTTCATTTAATTTGTCATCTAAATGATTGATATGGTTATATTGAGATTTTAAAAGTAAAGTATTTATATCATCTTGTGTTAAACCCTCATTATTTGAAAATTTTTTTTCAATTTCATCAATTTTAGGCTTTATCATCTCAATAAGCATATCATCTACTCTTGTTTTATTCATTTTTTAACCTTCCAACATATCAGCAAATTCTTTAAAGATATATTTACTTTCTCTTGGACCTGGGCTTGCTTCTGGGTGATGTTGAACACTAAATATTGGCTCATTTTTATATTTTACACCTTCTATTGTATCATCAAATAAGTTTGTATGAGTAACTTCTGCTATATTTTTAATCTCTTCTGGTACATTATAGTTGTGATTTTGAGCAGTAATTTCTACACTAGTTTGTTTTACAGGATGGTTTCCTCCGTGATGTCCAAATTTAAGTTTGAATGTATCATATCCATGAGCAATACTCAAAAGTTGATGACCAAGACAGATTCCAAACATAGGAATTTTTGCATTGATTAGTTTTTTAACATTTTCTTTTACTTCTGTTAAAACTAAAGGATCTCCTGGACCATTACTTAAAAATACTCCCATAATTTCATTATTTTGATATTTTTTAATAAGTTCATCAGCATTAGTCGAAGCTGGATATACTTCACATTTAAGTCCTACATTTGTAAGTTCATTTAAAATATTTATTTTTACACCAAAGTCATAAACAGCGATTGTTTTTGATGTATTCGGCTCGTTGTAACTTAAAGTTTCATCATTCCAAGCTCCTTGGTTATGGATATACATCTGTGTCGTTGTAACTTCATCGATATAATTTATTTCAGAAATATGAGGAGCTTTATCAAGTAATTTTTTTAATTCATCTTTATCGTGAATTTCACTTGATGCTATCATCATTTGAGAACCCTCATTTCTTATAAGTTTAGTTAAAAATCTAGTGTCAATATCACTAATTCCTAAAATATTTTTCTCTTTTAAAAATGAAGATAAAGATTGTTCCCCTCTAAAATTTGAATAATTTTCATTATAATTCCTTACAATAATCCCTTTTAAAAAAGCACCTTTACTCTCCATATCATCTTTATTTACCCCAACATTCCCAATTTCACTTGCAGTAAAAACTACAAATTGCCCAGCATAACTTGGGTCTGTGATAATTTCTTGATAACCAGTCATTGATGTATTAAAAACTATTTCACCTACACTTGTCCCAGTAGCACCAAACCCTTTCGCACTTAAAAATAGTCCATTTTCTAATAAAATTGATAATTTCATAACATACCTCTTTTTCTTAGTTCTTGTTCATATAATTTAGTGAATACTAATTCCCATTCTTCACTTCCAGCAATTAACTCTTTTTTATAGTTTTTTAGTTTATCATATACAACATCTTCAATTTGATATTTTTCTTTTATAAAAGAATTCATACTATCAAACACAATATTTTTCATTTTTCCATCATTTATTTCATAATCAATAAGTTCATCATTCCATAATTCTTCTACAATTATATGAGCTAAATGATTTAATCTATCAGTTTTATTTAGATTGAAATTATCCTCTTTTGCAAGTTTCTTTTTTAGCATTGCAAAAAGTTCTTTTCTATCTACATCATAAAACATATATTCGTTTTCCTCTTCTTGTTCGGCAATAATCTCTTTTACCTCATTTTCAAGTTCTCTCTCATAAGTTACATCTTCAAGCAGAATCTCCTCTACTCTTTTTTTTGCCTTATCTAAACCATTATTAAAAGTTACAAAGTTGGAATTAAGTAAATCAATAACGATTTTATTAGCTATATAAGGTACTTGTGTTTCTTTGATAAGCATAAAAAAATCCTTTTTATTTTTGTATAGTGAAATTTTACACTATTTTTTTTTAATAGTCTATTAAATAAGGGATATTTTCTAAATAAGCCTTATCAATCAAATCCAAAGCTTTATTTATATTTTGAATATAACAATCTCCTGATATTTCTACAATTGAGATGACAGATTGAAGTTCTAAATACTCATCATTTATATACATAGAAGAGTGATTTAAAATATCACTAAATTTAATAGCTACTTTTTGTACCTCTTTTGGATTTAGGTTATTAAATATAACACCAAATACACCATTATCCAAATATCCTATAACATCATTTTTCCTAAATTTATTTTGTAATACTTTTGAAAAAAATTTATTGGCTTTTTCTATATTTAGAGGTATTTTTAAGTTTTTGATTGTTTTTTTATCAAGTTTGATAAGCATTAAATAACTTTTAAAACGGAGTTTAGTAGATATTTCAAGTTCTTTTTTTAGTTTGCTTAAAAAATAAGTTTTTTTATAAACTTGTAAATTTGTATCAAAAATTTTATTTGATTCAAGTTCTTTTAAAACAACAATATTTTTAGCATATAATTCTTTAATTGTTAGCATATCTTTTTGAAGGGATTTATGTATATGTTCTATTGTTGAGGTTAATTTTTTGAAAAAAAGTTCAATAGCACTTGGTGTAACTAAACTTTTTGATTGAACTTTACTCTCTTTGATAAATTTTAAAAGATAACTATTTTTTTTGTAAGTTGATTGTATGTTTTTTAGAATATTTTTATTTAATTTAGAAATAGAATCTATTTTTTCCTCATATTCAAGGATTTTTTCACTTTCTTCTTTCTCTTCGCGAATATTGATTTTTGATACATATTTTCTAAATTCACAATCTTTTTCTTCTATTAAAGTTTTTTGAAAATAGATTTTATAAAATTCAGGAGTAGTGGGGACATTATCCATTTTCATATTTTCTAAAACTTTGTATGTAAATTTTTCTAATTCGTCATAATTTTGAGTTAAATCTATACTTTTTTTATCTATCATTTTTATCCTCCCGTTTCGTAAAAAGCCCTATCACTTACTTCATTTTTCCAGTCATTCTTTTCTGGTTTTTCTGCTATTACTTTTTTTAATACATTTGCAGCCTCTTTAATATCTCTTTTTTTAATAGCATCTCTTATTTGATAACTTTCATTAAAAAATAAACAAGGGATTAAATACCCCTCAGCTGTCAATCTAATTCTATTACAATTTTTACAAAACTCATCATCGTGAGGCATAATAAGTCCGAAAATATATCCATCTTCATCTTTATAATATGTTGCTGGTGAATTATCTCTATCCATTTTTGTAAAAGTATGTTTTTGAGAGATAATATCCAAAATCTTTTTACTTTCAATACCTTTTATTTGATTATCTGCTATATTATTTTCCATATATTCAATATATCTAATAGGGATATTTAACTTTTTTGAATATTCATAAAGGTCTATAATTTCCTTATCATTTATCCCTTTTAAAATAACACTATTAAGTTTTACTTTTAAACCAACTTTTATACTCTCATCTATTCCGTCTATCACATTTTCAATCACATCTTTTTGGGCTAATTTTTTATAAGTTTCTTTATTTAAACTATCAAGTGAAATATTTATCCTTTTAAGACCAGCATCTTTTAGAAGTTTTGCATTTCCTTTCAGAAAATATCCGTTTGTTGTAAGAGCTAAATCAATATCGGGTGAATAAGAATAAATCATATTTATAAATTTATCTAAATCTTTTCTAAGAAGAGGCTCACCTCCTGTAAGACGAATTTTAGTAATACCATTATCGATACTTACTTTTATAAACTCCATCATCTCTTCATAACTTAGTAAATTTTCTTTTGGCTCCCACGAAAAAGGGGTGTTTGGCATACAATAAAGACATCTAAAATTACATCTACTTGTAACTGAGATTCTTAAATAATCTATTTTTCTATCAAAACTATCTATTAACATTTGTTTCCTTTGGTATAATTTTAAAAAAAGGTTTAATTATGGAATTTTTCTCTGAAATAGAACAACTACTTCAAATTAAAAATTATAATGATAAAATAGCACAATCTAAAAAATTTATCAATGATTTTAATCAAAAAAAATTCACTTTTAATCATAATAGTAACATTTTAAGTTTTAATCCAAGTTATGAATCTTTTTGTAAAGTAGTGCCTCCTCAAAAAGTTCCTCGCCGTAGAGGATTTGAAACTGATTTAAAAAAAGCAGTTTTAATTCATGCAATAGTTCATATTGAATATAGTGCGATTGATTTAGCTTTTGATGCTTGTTATAGATTTAGAGATATGCCAATGGAGTTTTATGAAGATTGGATAGAAGTGGCAGATGATGAAGTTCGTCATTTTGAAATATTAAACTCTTTATTAAATGAAGTAGGGTATAAATATGGGGATTTTGAAGTTCATAATTCTTTATTAGAAGCAGCTCAAAAAACACCTATTTTAATAGAAAGAATGGCAATAGTGCCAAGATGGCTTGAAGCAAATGGACTTGATGCGAATGAGCAAATTATTCAAAAATTAAAAAATTATAAAAATGATAATATTGCCAAAAAATTGATAGAGGCTTTGAATATTATATTAGAAGAGGAAATTCCTCATGTATCAAAAGGGGATAAATGGTTTAAATGGGCTTGTGATAAAGATGGTGTGAATAGTGAAAAGCAATATTTTGAAATAGTAAATAAAATATATAAAAATGTAAGTAAAAAAGTTCATATAAATATTCAGGCTCGTAAAAAAGCAGGATTTAGTTGTAGTGAAATTAAAAATTTAGCAAAAGATGAGGTAAAGTGTTGATGAAAATATTATTTAGTTTAATGATGGTTGGAAGTTTATTTGGGTATCAAGTTCAAATTCCAGAGGCAAGTGGGATTTGTGAAAAAAATGGGAAATTTTATGTAGCAAATGATGAGGGGAGAATTTATATTGTTAATGGATATAAAGTTATTAAATATTATTTTAAAGGTTATGATTTTGAGGGTATTCATTGTGGAGATAAATATCTTTTTTTAGCAGTAGAGAACAAAAGTGAAATAGTGAAAATTTCTTATAAAATGGAAATAAAAGATAAAATAAAACTTAAAATTAAAAACTATTCAAAGGCTCATGGAATAGAGGGAATAGCAAAAAAAGGGGATAAATTTTATATAGCTATCCAGAATAAAAAGAAAATTTATGTATTTAAAAAATCAAAATTAATAGATAAAATAGATATGGGAATAAAAGATATATCAGGATTGGATATTAAAGGGAATATTTTATATATAGTAAGTGATAAAGAGGATAAGTTATATTTTTATGATTTAAAAAAAAGAAAAATTATCAAAATAAAAAAATTGCCAAAATTAGCTACTGAGGGGGTCGTAAAAACAGATAAAGGGTTTTATATAGCAAATGATGATGGAGATATAAGAAAAATAAAATAAATTTTGGTAAAATACTATTTTAAAAAAGGATTCCTATGCAAAGAGTAAAAAATAGAGTGTTAATAAAATTTTCTGGTGAAGCCTTAGCTAATGAAGATGGTTTTGGAATTGATACGAAAGTATTGAAATATTTAGCAGATGAGATAAAATCTCTCAAAGATGCTGGATATGAAATAGCGATAGTTATTGGTGGTGGAAATTTTATAAGAGGAGTATCTGCTGCAAAAGATGGTGTAATCAAAAGAACAAGTGGTGATTATATGGGAATGATGGCGACAGTTATCAATGCAGTGGCTATGCAAGAAGCATTGGAATATGATGGAATTTGTACAAGAGTTCAAAGTGCTATAAAAATGGAGCAAATTTCTGAAAGTTTTATTGTTAGAAAGGCTATTCGTCATCTTGAAAAAGGAAGAGTAGTTATTTTTGCAGCAGGGACAGGAAATCCATTTTTTACAACAGATACAGCAGGGGTATTAAGAGCTAGTGAAATTAGTGCTAATTACATTATAAAAGCAACAAAAGTAGATGGTGTTTATGATAAAGACCCTAAAAAATTCCCAGATGCGAAACTTTTAAGTGAGATTAGTTATGATAAAGCATTAGAAGATAATATTAAAGTGATGGATGATACTGCTATTGCTCTTGCCAAAGATAATGAGTTACCAATAATTGTATGTGATATGTTTAAAAAAGGGAATCTTTTGAAAATATTACAAAATGATAATGAAGCAAAATATTCAATAGTTAAATAATAAAATTATAAGGAGAAATAATGAGAATTGAAAAAATCAATGCAAAAGCATTAGAAAAAGTGGATTATGACAGATATTTACTTTCAGTAGTAGTAGCTCAAAGAGTTGCTGAAATGGCAAAAGGTGCTAAACCTTTAATTGAAGTTAAAGGTAATATTCAACCAACTGAAATTGCTATTATGGAGATTGCAGAAGGGTTAATTCAAGTAAAAGAAGACTAATGAAAAATTTTCCTTCTTTTATAGAAAAAATAAGAACTATAAATAACTTAGAAGAAGCAAAAAAAATACTTTTTGAGGTTTCTTCTAAATTTGATAAAGATAAAATAAATGAAGCAATTGATTTTGCTATTTTAGCTCACTCTGGACAATTTAGAAAAAGTGGTGAAGAATATGTAATTCATCCTATTTTAGTAGCTTGTATTACTTCGTTTTTTAGTGATAATGAAGATATGATAATCGCAGCACTTTTACACGATGTAGTAGAGGATACTAAATATGAATTTAAAGATATATTTTTAAAATTTGGTACAAATGTAGCTCATCTTGTAGAAGGACTTACAAAAATTACAAATATAAGAGAACATTCTCTTATTCCTTCGAGTAAAATTGATGAAAAATTAGCAAAATCAGCACTTACTTTTAGAAATATGCTTATAAAATCTATTCAAGATATTAGAGTTTTAGTGATTAAACTTTGCGATAGACTTCATAATATGCTTACTCTTGATGCTTTAAGAAGCGATAAACAAAAAAGAATTTCAGAAGAAACAATTTTAGTTTATGCTCCAATTGCTCATAGATTAGGTATTTCTACACTTAAAAAATATCTCGAAGATTTGAGTTTTATGTATTTACTTCCAACTGAATATAATAAAATCGATAATTATATAAAAGAAAATAAAGAAAATCTTACTTTAAAATTAAATAGTTTTATTTCAAAAATAGAAGTTTTACTTTCTCAAAATGGGATTAGTGATTTTGAGATAAAAGGTAGGATTAAACATTATTATTCAATTTATCTAAAAATGCAACGAAAAGGGATTTCTATTGAAGAGGTTTTAGACCTTTTAGCAATTCGTATAATTGTAAAAGAAAAGATTGAGTGTTATGAAACATTTGGAGTAATTCATTTAAATTTTAGACCACTTATAAGTAGATTTAAAGATTATATAGCAATTCCAAAAGAAAATGGATATCAAACAATTCATACATCTGTATTTGATGAAACAAATGTTATCGAAGTTCAAATACGAACTTGTGATATGGATAAAAATGCAGAATTTGGAATTGCTGCTCATTGGAAATATAAACTTGATAGTGCTACTCCAAATACTAATTGGCTTAACAATTTAACTTTTGAAAATGAAAAAGTAGAAGATTTTTATGAACTTGCTAAAAATGACCTTTTTAGAGAAGATATAATCGTATATTCTCCAAAATTTGATACATTTACTCTCCCTATTGAAGCGACGGCTCTTGATTTTGCTTATGCTGTTCATACAGAAGTGGGAAATAAAGCTAAAACGGCTTATGTAAATAAAGAAAAAGTTTCACTTCTTACAACTTTGAAAAATGGGGATATTGTTCGAATAGTAACAGATAAGAAAGAGATTCCTAGATGTAGTTGGATTGATGCTCTTAAAACTTCAAAAGCAAAATTAAATGCCAAGCAACTTTGTAACCATAGGATAAAAGATGTAGAAAATGATATAGCTTTGAATATTTTAAAATCGATATTTGATATAGATTTAATTAGATTAAAAGCAATAATAAAAGCGAATTATTTATGCTCTAAAATTCATAAAATTGTAGAAGACAATAATTTTTTAGTTGATGTAGTAAATAAAATTAGTAAAACATTAAGGGATAAAGAAAAATTTAAATATTTATTTAAAAGTCATAAATTAAAAAAATCTATTTTTGATAGTATAAAAATTGTAAGTAATAAACCTATTAACGATATAGAGTTTAGTTTTTGTTGTCATCCGAAAAGAGGTGATGAAATTGTAGGGTTTTTAGAAAACAAAAAAGTAACAATTCATCACAAACTATGCTCAACTGCTACTGATTTAATAAAATCAAAAAGCGATATGGTTTATGTAGAATGGATACAAGAAAATTCTATTTCAAAATATTTAATGATAGTTAATCTTCAAAATAAAAAAGGGGAATTGGCAAAATTTGTAAGTGATTTAGCAAAATTAGATGTTAGTATTGATTCTATTGAACTTGGGGTAAATAGTGATTTTTGTAAAGTGGAAGTAGAAATTGATTCTAAAAAACTTGATAAAATTTCTCAAAAATTAAAGCAAACTTATCATATTATTGAATTTACTTCTTTAAAAGATGCTTATAATGGGAAGGTTAAGTAGTTAAAGTTTAATTCCTTTTAATGCTTCTTTTTCTATAAGTCTATTTTTATCTTTTGATAAGACAATATCCACAGGTTTAAAAAGTAAATCTTCTAATGTAGTTTTTAGTCGTAGTTTTTTAGCAAAAGATGGATTTTTTGTAATAATATACAAATCAATATCTCCCCCTTTTAAATTATCATCAACACGACTTCCAAAAAGAAATATTTCACTTTCTCCAAAAATTTTATAAATTTGATTTTTGATTATTTTAACTTCTTTTGATGTTAGCCTCAATTTTTTCCTTTATTTCAATTAAATATTCTACATTTTGAATTAAATAATTTATAGCTTCTATTTTTTCATCGTTATTATATGGATAATCGTGAGCGATAGAATTTCTAACTGCTCTAAATTCAGCCCATTTGTCAATATCAACTATATTTTCTTTGTTTAATTCTTTTAATAATTCTAAAAAGTTTTTATCCTGAATAGGATAATTTAAAACTTCTAAATACTTCCTAAAAATTTTTGCTCCCAAAATATCTTGGAGTTTTGAAAATCTAAAAGCTAATACATCAAGTTTATCTTTTTGAGAACTATCAAAATCCTCTAATTTATCATAATCAATAGGATATAATTTTTTAAGTTCTACTAAAACATCTTTTAATCTTTCTATGTGAATTTCACTCTCTTTGAGATATGAAATTAACCTATCTTTGATTGTCATTTTTAGCCTTTTTTATTGTAATTTTAACATAAAAATAGAGTTAAATACAGTTTAGTGATATGGACTAAAACTTGACAAGAGAGATAGAATTATGAGTAAAAAAAGAGGTTAGAATATGAGTGATTTTTTCTAACCTCTAAATTTATTTCTTACCCCCTCTCCTCATAAAACCCCTTTATATTATTAAAACAACTTTTTAAAAACTTAACTTTCTTAAAAATAAGATTTAAATTATCTGCTAATTTATCCACTTCTTCTGGATATTCGTGAGCGATATTATTTCTAATTTCTTTGACTTGTTTCCATTCAAGTCTATGTTCCATAATTGATAATTTTTCCAAAATAGATAAAACTTCAAAAAATGAGATATTTTTATCATTTATCTCATCTGTAAAATATAAAATCTCTTTAAAAAGTTTTTCCCCTAAAATTGCTTGTGCTTTTGAAAAATCACTTGTAATTGAAGCGACTAATCTTCTTAAATTATCATCGTTTTCAATAGTTTCTAAAATTTCACTTTTTATAGGAATACCATATAAATTATTAAAAACTTCAATATCTTTTTTTAAGTAATTAAACAATTTTTCTAAACTATTTATATGACTTTCAATCCTTATTTTTTCATCCAATTTTTATTCCTTGTAATGCTATTTTTTCAATATCTCTATTTTTATCTTTTGAAAATATCAAATCCACAGGTAGATATAACTCATTTTCTAAAATCTCTCTAATTTTTATTTTTATCTCAAACTCGTTAAAATTTTTCTCTTTTGGAATAATATACAAATCAATATCTCCCCCTTTTAAACTATCATCAACACGACTACCAAAAAGGTATATTTCACAATCTAAAAAACTTTTTATAGTTTTATTTATAAACTCTATCTCTTTTTTTGTAATTCTCATAAAACTTTCCACACTCTTTTAATTTTAATTTTAATTTCCTTTAATTCTTTTTTACTTAATCCATATAACTTAAATCATTGAATTTTTCTATAATTTTAACATAAAACTGATGTTACAAACTAAATCACAATAAAAAGTTTCATAATATTTTAAAAGAATATCAAAAAACTACTTAATAAAACAAATGATTTACTTTTTAATCTATTTATAGTAAAATCTATTTTACTAAATTAGTTAAAAGGTATAAAATGAATTTATTAGAAACAGCAAAAAGATTATATAGACTAAAACTCAATCAAACTTTACCAGAATATAAAAGATTTTTATATCAAGATATTGTTTCTTCAAAAGCACAAATTACAGGGCTTTATGGAAGTAGAGGGGTTGGAAAAACAACTCTTTTACTTCAAGTTTTACAAAATCTAAACTATAAAGAGGAAGAAAAATTATATATCACTTGCGACCACCCTATGTTTTATGAAGTTTCATTATTTGATTTCGTAGATGAATTTGCTAAATATGGTGGGGAAGTGATTGTAATAGATGAGATTCATAAAATAAAAGATTTTCAAACTCAAATAAAACTTATTTATGACTTTTTAGATATAAAAGTGTTTTTTAGTGGAAGCAGTGCCGTAGAACTTACAAATGCTGATTTTAGCAGAAGATATTCGATGTATCATTTGCCAATTTTATCTTTTAGAGAATATTTAGAAATATCTTTAAATACTACTTTAAAAAGTTATAATTTAGAAAATATTTTAACCAATCACACAACTATTTCAAATGAAATTATAAATTCTTTACCAAACAAAAAAATACTTAAATTTTTTGTAGAGTTTATGAGTGTTGGGGTGTATCCTTATTATTTTGAAGATGAGAAAAAATATATAGATAGAATTAGTGAAAATATAAATACAATTCTTTATAGTGATTTAGTGAATGTTACAAATATAGATGCTTCAAAAATAGAAGCACTTAAAAAACTACTTCTTACAATTTGTGTATCAGCACCACTTGAAATATCACTTGAAAAATTAGCCCAAACAGCAGGAATTACCAAACCAACTTTGTATAAATATCTAAATTATTTAAGTAGAGCAGAGTTAATTCATCAT
>Ga0256837_1001522_pt1 | contig 15845 bp, 19 predicted proteins | sample 4562384metaG_FD_185976 | JGI IMG/M metagenome (GOLD analysis project Ga0256837, IMG submission 185976) | Hydrothermal vent microbial communities from Guaymas Basin, Mexico - 4561-384 | ecosystem: Environmental > Aquatic > Marine > Hydrothermal vents | place: Mexico: Guaymas Basin | collected...
AACAATTCCAGAAGAGACTGACAAATTTAGAACTACAATATCTAATTAATCACTTGTTGAAACTGTTTTAAAACGAACGCTAGTACCCATTGGTAAATTGCCATAGCTATCATAAAAATTTAATTTTGTAGAACCTAGATTTTCTATTGAAATTTCTATATCAACACCTTTTTTACTATAATCTTTTGGTGCTTCAACTAAAAGATATATACTCCAAGGATTTTTAAAAGAGATGATACTAAGAATTGGATTTTCATATTTTAAAAGTTTTATATGATTTTCAACCACACCATTTATTTTAACAGCTGATATACCAAAAATATCTTTTTTATTATGCTCAGTAGGTATATAAACTCCAATTAAAAATGATTCAGTGTCTTTATCTATTTTAATTTTGTCTTGCTCTATTTGATTAAGATGAGTAACTGTCAAATATGCTTCTGCACTATTTTTTTCTTTTATTATCACCTTTTGAGTGGATATTAGAGCTTGTTCTTGTAATATATCAGTTGGTTTTGCATATTCATTAAGTTTTTGTGAACACCCTGTAAATAAAAATAAAATTATATAAAATGGCATAAAAATTTTGTACATTAATTCTCCTAAATTGGAATTTTATCATAATTTATGTGGTATTTAGATATAATCGCAAATATTTTATAAATAAGGCAAATAATGAGCTCTTTAGCTATAGCTTTTAGTGGACCGTCAAATAGTGGTAAAACAACACTTATTGTAAAAGTTGCTGAAGCTTTAAAAGACAAATACAAATTGGCTATTGTTAAACATGACCCTGGTGATAAAGCAATTTTTGATAAAGAGGGAAAAGATAGCTGGAAATTTGCACAAACTGGTGCAGAAGTGGTTGTTGCAAGTCCAACAAAAACAACTTTCTTATCACAACGAGAAAAAAGCATAGATGATATAATTGATATGATAGGAGATTTTGATATTCTTTTGGTTGAAGGGCTTAAAACACTTCCTTTACCAAGGCTTTCTGTTTTTAGAAACAAACTTGAAGAAGACTATTTTCCAATGTCAAATGCACTTGCTATTGATGACAGTATAAATCTTGATGATTATAATATACCTAAACATATAGAAATTTTAGACCTAAACAATACTAACTCTATCATAGAGTGGATTTTAAAAAACGCAAAAAAAATAAAAAATAATTCTTCTTTGCAAAGCAAAAGCTTTAGTGAGGGGAATTTTTCTTGAATAAGTTCAAGAAAAAGGAGAAATTAAATGACTGAGATTTTTGAAGCTATAAAACGCTCTGCTATTGAAATTAGTGAAGCTATTATGTATGATGATACTGGTTACTCAGAAGATCAAAATGCAACAGGAGATACTCAACTAAAATTAGATATAAAAAGTGATATTTTTATAGAAAATGAATTTAAAAAGATAACTTCAATAAAAGAGATTGTAAGTGAAGAAAAACAAGATAAAACTCCTGTACATGCTGAAGGTAAGTACCTCGTAGGATATGACCCCTTAGATGGTTCTAGCCTTCTTGATGTTGACCAAAGTGTTGGCTCTATATTTGGTATTTATGAAAACGATTATAGTGGAAAAAACTTGCTAGCTAGTGCTTATGTAGTATATGGACCAAGAGTTGAACTTGTTATAGCGACTGATAAAGTTCGTATGTATAGACTCAACAAACTCAACGAATTCTACTTTTACAAAGAGATAAAACTCAATGAAAAAGGGAAACTTAATGCTCCTGGTTCTACTCAAATGTGTTGGCCCAAAAACCATAAAAAAATGATAGACGATATATTTGCTGATGGTTATAGACTTAGATACTCTGGTGGTATGGTTTTAGACTTACATCACATCTTACTAAAAGGTGGTGGTCTTTTCTCTTATCCTAGTACAAGTGATCTTCCAAAAGGAAAACTTAGACTTATATTTGAAGTATTGCCTTACGCTTTCATATTTGAAAAAGCAGGTGGACAAGCTATTGATGGTAAGAAAAGACTACTAGAGATTACTCCAGAGCATGCTCATGATACATCACCATGTTTTTTTGGCTCAAATGATGAGATAAAAAGAGTTTTAAAAACTTATGCATAAAACCAATGATGAGTATCAAAAAGTTTTAAGTGAAAAAAAAGAGATACTTCAAAAGTGTCAAAAAGATAAAAATATAGACTCGTGTATGAAATGTAAAAAAACTTTTGAATGCGAGATAAGAAAAAACTATGTCAATGCAGTTTATGAGAGTATGTCTCATGGAGAAACTGGCGGATTTGAATTTTAAAAAGGTAAAAAATGAGCAATAACACAAAATATGTAACAACTCCAATATACTATGTTAACGATGTACCACATATTGGACATGCCTATACAACTATCATAGCAGATACAATGGCAAGATACTATCGTCTAAAAGGATATGAGACTTTTTTCTTAACAGGAACAGATGAGCATGGACAAAAGATAGAAGAAGCAGCAAAAAGTAGAGGAAGAGAGCCACAAGAGTATGCAGATGAGATAAGTGGTAAATTCAAAGCTCTATGGGATGAGTTTGACATAAGCTATGATAAGTTTATCCGTACTACTGATGAAGACCACAAAAAAGGTGTTCAAAAAGCATTTAAAACTATGTTTGATAATGGTGATATATATAAAGGCAATTATGAAGGTCACTACTGTGTTAGTTGTGAAACTTTTTTTACAGAGACTCAGCTTATGGATGGAGATGGTTGCCCTGATTGTGGAAAACCAACAAATTTAGTAGAAGAAGAGAGTTACTTTTTTAAACTATCAAATTACCAAGAAAAACTTCTTAAATGGTATAGTGATGATGAACAATGTGTTCTTCCTAAAGCTAAGAAAAATGAAGTTATTAGTTTTGTAAAACAAGGACTTCGTGATTTATCTATAACTCGTACTAGTTTTGACTGGGGAGTAAAACTACCTTCTGAAATGAATGACCCAAAACATGTTATGTATGTTTGGTTAGATGCACTTTTGAACTATATAACAGCTCTAGGATATGGAACAGATGAGAAAAATATGCATTTTTGGCCAGCAACTATGCAACTAGTTGGAAAAGACATACTTCGTTTTCATGCTATCTACTGGCCAGCATTTTTAATGAGTTTAGGCTTACCTCTTCCAAAACATGTAGCAGCTCATGGATGGTGGACTAGAAATGGTGAAAAAATGAGTAAGTCAAAGGGCAATGTTGTAAATCCAAAAGAGATTGCAGATGCTTACGGCTTAGAAAACTTTAGATACTTCATGTTACGAGAAGTTCCATTTGGTCAAGATGGTGATTTTAGCCAAAAAGCTTTGATTGACCGTATCAATTCTGACCTTGGAAATGAATTTGGAAATCTTTTAAATCGTATTATTGGAATGAGTGGAAAATATAGTGAAGGCAAAGTAACTTCAAAAGATGTAAAAGCCTTACATGTAAAAGAGTTAGATGAAGTAGAAGCTCTTTTAGAAAATGTTGAAGAGAAACTAAACCTACTTCAAACAAACCGTTATCTTGAAGATTTATGGAAAGTTCTTACTATCGCAAATGGAGCAATTACTGCTCATGAGCCTTGGGCAAAGATGAAAAACAATGATAAAGATGGTGCTTTAGCAGTAGTTGGTCTTGTTGCAAATATACTCGCTCGTGTTACTGTACTTGTTAGCCCTATTATGCCAAAGACTGCAACTAAAATTGCAACTGCACTTGGTTTTAAAGTAGATACCCCAAACTATACAAAACTAATAGAGAACAAAGACTTACTTGATGACTTTATAATAGAAAAAATACCACCACTTTTCCCTAGAATTGAGGAAGAAGCACTTGAAACTCCTGAGCCAACTCCTAAAAAAGAGGCAAAGAAAAAACCTAAGAAAAAAGAGGAATCTATCATAACAATAGACCAATTTTTTGAAACATCTTTAAAGATAGGAACGATAATAGAAGCCCAAGAAGTAGAAAAAAGTGATAGACTACTCAAACTCAAAGTAGATTTAGGTGAAGAAAAAACTCGTCAGGTAATTGCTGGAATCAAAGAATTTTATGCTCCTGCTGATTTAGTAAATACTCAAGTCTGCATAGTAGCAAACTTAAAACCAGCAAAAATAATGGGTATGTTAAGCGAAGGTATGCTTTTGGCTGCAAAAGACAAAGATGGATTATCTCTAATGCGACCAGAAGCTCCCAAAAAGAGTGGGACACCTGTTGGCTAAAATAGACTCTATCGTAAGAATAAGCGGTGGAGTTTTACTAAATACTCCATCAGTTGATGCTATAGAAGATATCAAAATCTCATCATCTAAGATAAATAGGGGTGATCTTTTTATAGATGTTAATAGTTCTAAAGAAGAGATAGAAATAGCTGTGCAAAATGGAGCTTACTGTATCATTACGGAGCTTATCCCAGAGATAAGTGACGAAGAGATAGCTTGGATAAGTGTTGAAAATCTAGAAAAAAGTTTAATAAAACTTACTCGTTTTTATGCAATTACAAAAAAATATAGATTTATCTCACTTTCAAGTGTTCAATATGCACTTTTAAAATCTTTACATTTAGAAGAGAGAGTAAAGTTACTATCGAACTATACACCAGAAGCTTTAATGCAAATATTAAAAAGTGAAGAAAAAACTCTTTTTTTTATTATCAAAAACTCTTTTTTAGAGAGTATTGACCCCACAATAAAAAAAGCTGATGAGAAGATTGAACCTGATAAGATATTTGAAAATGGTCTTTTTAATAGCTCTTTTATCTATAAAGATAAATTTGTAAAAGACATCAGACTTTCATCTTTTTTTGTACCTTATTTATGCTCTTTAATTAAGCAATTAGATGATTTGGAGATAAAATATACTATTGATAATTTTAAACAATTTGAACATTTTTATCCACAATTTGTTACTTCTAAACTAGAAAAAAGTGACTTTGGCTTAACTAGAAAAGTAATAATATTCGAAAAAGATGCTACCTTATATAAAGATGAATTAGGGTATTTATATGAAAGAGTAGACAAAACTATAATTGTAGATGATATAGAAAAACTTAAAAGTGTAAATTTTAGATATGCTCTAATAAATGCTAAAAAAGAGGATTTAGATGAGTTTCTAAAAGAGAAAAAAACTATGCAGTTGGAGCTTTTTTAATGATAACACTAGATAATCAAACAAATATAAAAATAGATACAAACATACTAGATAACATATCTAAAATTGATAAAGAGATAGAAGTAGTCATCGTTGATGATGAAACTATGCAAAAAATAAATTCAGAACAAAGAGAAATAGATAAAACAACTGATGTTTTAAGTTTTCCACTAGAAGATTTTCCTCATTTTCCACTTGGCTCTATCGTTATAAATAGTGATTTAGCTACAATAAGAGCTAAAGAATTAGGACATAGTTTAAAAGATGAAATAACACTTATGTTTATCCATGGATTTCTACATCTTAAAGGTTTTGACCATGAAAAAGATAATGGAGAGATGAGAAAAGAGGAAGAAAAACTTATAAATGAGTTTAATTTACCACAAAGTTTAATTATAAGAATGGAGAACTAATCATAATGGAATATGTTATATTTTTAATATCAATGGGTGCTTTAATATATGGGGCAAACTATATAATAGTAGAGTCTGAAAGAATTGCACTTCACTTCAATATATCATCATTTGTGATTGGAGCAACACTTATTGCAGTTGGTACCAGCCTTCCTGAAATGGCAGCTAGTATGGCTGCAAGTAGTGCAGGTAAACCAGAAATGGCAGTTGCTAATGTTATAGGAAGCGTTACATTTAATATTGCATTAGTTTTAGGAATTATCTTTTTAATTTCCAAAAATCTAACAACAAAAAGAGATATTTTTAAAAAAGATGCTGCTTGGGCACTTTTTCCTTTAATTATATTTTTCATAATGATTTACGATGGAACAATAGGAAAATTTGAAGGTTTTATCTACTTTGCACTTATGGGTGCTTATTTACTTTATTTGTCTATGGATGCTAAAGCTATTGAAAGTAGTATTGACAAAGAGCTTGCAAAAGAGAAATTTGCTTGGGGAAAAACTTTACTATTCCTACTTTTAGGTTTTATTTTTGTAATACTAGGTGCAAATTATACAGTAGAGAGTGCCTCAACTATAGCAAGAGGTTTAGGTGTTAGTGAGTGGATTATATCTTTACTTCTTATTGCATTTGGCTCAAGCCTTCCAGAGCTAGTTGTAAGTATAACAGCAGCAAAAAAAGGAAATACTGACATGGTTATTGGAAATATTATTGGAAGTAATATAGCAAACTTTTCTATAGTTTTAGGAAGTGCTGCAATTGTAAATCCTCTTACACTTGATTTCTCAAAATATGGATTTGATATATTATGCATGAGTGCAGCTTCTATAATGCTTATATTTATAACGGCTAATAAACTATACAATAAATCTGCAGGAATAGGACTTTTAATCATTATAACACTAATGTTATACAATAGCTTAAAAGAGTTCTTATAACTTTATATATCCCATCTCCAAAAGTTTATCGTATATTTTGGAGATAACTTTTCCAGCTGCTGCTCCACCATGTCCACCATGCTCTACCATAACAGTTACAACATACTGAGGGTCTTTATATGGACCATAAGTAGTAAACCAAGCATGAGAGCGATGAAAATATTCTAGTTCATTCTCTTTCATACGTTTTTTTTCACTTTGAGGGATACCAACAACTTGGGCTGTTCCTGTCTTTCCAGCTATATTTACTTTAGATTTTATATACCAATGCCCAGTTCCTCTTACATGTGATATAACTTCTCTCATAGATTTTCTTATAAGTGGAAGATTTTTCTTATCAGTTGACGTTAAAATATCTTTTTTATCATAAGAAACACTCAACTTACCAATACTCTCTATAAAATGAGGTGTTACTTCAAATCCTGTTGCTAAAAGTGCAGTATATTTTGCAACCTGAAGAGGTGTTACTAAAAAATAACCTTGACCAATAGAACTAATTAGAGTTTCACCTTGATACCATGGCTTTTGATATTTTTGCATCTTCCAAGTTCTACTAGGTACTGTTCCTCTAAACTCATATGGTAAATCTACTCCTGTTTTCTTAGAAAATCCAAGATTTTTTAATACAGGTGAGATTCTATCTATCCCCACTTTTAAACTTCCCTTATAAAAATAATCATCACAGCTCTCTCTTATAGCTTTTTTAAAGTTAGTTTTTCCATGACCATTTTTCTTCCAACATCTAAATTTTCTTCCACCTAATTCTAAAGTACCTGTATCATAAAAAGTTGTATATGGTGTAATCAAACCTGAATCTAAAAGGGCTAATCCTACTCCCATCTTTATAACAGATCCTGGTGGATACAATCCATTTATCAACTTATTTGTAAATGGATGATTAAAATCACTCGCTAAACTTTTCCACTCTTTTTGACTAATCCCACTTACAAACTGATTTAAATCATACTCTGGAAAACTTCCTGCAGCCAATATTTTTCCACTTTTTACATCCATAACAATAACAGCGCCACTCTTGTCACCAAATATTGTAGCTATGTACTGTTGAAGCTCTAAATCTAAACTTAACTTTATATCACTACTTATTGGTAACTTTTTATCAATCTCTTCTATCTCTTCATTAAAAGCTGTAACTTTTGTTCTCTTAACACCTTTTGTTCCTTCTAATACAGAGTTATAATACTTCTCAATACCAGTTCTACCTATAAAGCCTGTTAACTTTGCAACTTCATTCTCTTGTTCGTCTTTTAAATTTGCTTTTGCAACATAACCGATAATATGAGAAGCCAACTCTTTATATGGGTAGTAACGTTTTGATGATATATTGATACTTAAATTATCTCTAAGAGATAGTTTTGAGAACTCTTTTATAATATTATCATATGAGATAAAATCTACCACTTTAACGAACTTATGAGAGTATGGTGAATCTCTTTTTATATATAACTTTCTAAGTTTTTTTGCATCTAGGCCACTTATATTTTTAACTAAAAAATCAATCTCTTTTTCTAAAGTTTCTCTTTTTCTTTTTGAACTTAACTGAGGTTTTATACCTATACTAAATCCTAGTTTATTAACGGAAAGGGGTTTTCCATTTATATCTAAAATTGAGCCACGAAAAGGTGCTAAATCATCGACTTTTATAGCATTTTGTTTTGCAATCTCTTCATAATATGTATTCGATTTTATACTTATATAGTAGATTCTCACAAGTAGTACTAACCAAAATGCACTAAAACCTAGAAGTAGAAGTTTTATTCTCACACTTTTCCTTTAAACAAAATGACACTTAATAATACATCAAAGGCAATATAATAAAAATACCATTGTGAAAAGGTAGGTCCATCTTGATGTAAAACATATGATATAAAACTATTTAGAATAAAATGCCCTAAATACGCAACAATAACATATATGGCTAAAATACAGTTACTACATGTAAAAAAGTTTCTTATTTTATCTACAAATAGATAATAAAATAACATAAAACTAAGCAGCGATGAAAATAGATAAAATCCTTTATCTAAGTCATATATTGTTAAGTATATAAAACTAAGATATATATATAGTTTACTCTTTTCTTTTTCAAAATTTATAACAATATAAGAAAAAAATACTCCTACAAACAGAGGTAAAAATATATACAATGAGCTTAAAGTCTGGTAAGCTACTAAACCTAAACATAAGAGAGTTAATCTCAAATAGTTTTTATCAATGCTACTTCGTCGCATACTGGAAAGTGCTTACATTTAACGCAATCAGCCCAAATTTTATGTGCTGGTAATGACTCTTTTGGAATCTCATTGAAGCCAATAGACTCAAAAAAGCTTTGTTGATATGTCAATGTAAATACACTTTTTACATGTAGACTTTTCCCCTCTTCTAGCATAGCTTTTACCATGCTTTTTCCTATTCCTTTACCTCTATATTTATCAGAAACAATAAGGCTACGTAATTCACCTAAATCATATGCATGAAAATGAAGTGCACCAAATCCTATTATATTTGTACTATCTCTTGCAACTATATATGATCGTATATTAGTTGCCATCTCATCTGAACTTCTAAAAAGAATTGTTCCTGTTTTTACCTCTTCTAAAACAAGAGTTTGCATCTCTTGTATATCAGAAAGTTTTGCTTTTGTATACTCAATCAATATCTACTCCAAATAGTGCTTCAAATATCTCATCAGTTGCTTTTTGAATGCCTTTTCCTTTTGAGCTAGAGACTGTAAGACAGTTTGGATATATTTTTTTAAGAGCACTTACATCTTTTTGTTTTAATTTATCAGCTTTAGTAAATATAACTAGTATCTTTTGCTCTGTCCTACATATCTCATGAAGGTAAGATGATACCTCTTTATCTATAGCTAAATCAGGATGACGAGAGTCAACAAGGTGTACAAAAAGTTTTATAGATTCTCTCTCTTTGATAAACTTAGTCAAAGTCTTTTGCCACTCATGTTTCATAGATTTTGAAACTCTAGCATAACCAAAACCAGGAAGATCCACCAATCTTGCATTAAAATCTTCTTCATCTTTTTTAAACTTAATATCAAAAAAGTTTATTAATCTTGTTTTTCCAGGAGTCGATGAACTTTTTGCTAATCCTTTTCTTTTAGTAAGTGCATTTATAAGAGAACTTTTACCTACATTACTGCGTCCTATAAAAGCTACTTCGCTAACGCCTTCATCTAAAACTTGATCCATCTTCTCAGCAGATTTTATAAAGCTAGCCTCTTTGATTATAATCATTTTTTCTTCTTCTCATCTACTTTAAATATAAACTTAACAGGCTTTTTACCATCACTTTGTACTTCATAACGTCCGGTTGTTTGGTTTACGAATATTTTATCTCCATAAACTTTTTTATTTGTTATTTTTTCATGTAAAAAAGCATTTTTTATTAATGTATATTGGTTTTTTAGAGGATCATATATCATAGTACCAGCTGAACCAAAGTATACCTTATCATTCATTATCATATCAATCTTAGCATTACCACTTGCAGTGTATTTAAGTGGTTGTCTTTTTTTATCAAAAATTATTACTACTTTATCTGCAACCAATTTATCTTTACTTTTTGTTACTACTACATGTCCAATAAATTCTGATATCTGTTTTTTTTCATCTGCAAAAAACTTGTCTGCAACAATTTCCACTGTCTCTGCACTCAAAAAAGTTACCAAACTAAGTGCTACCCATAATAATTTCATCTCTTATTTTCCTCTTCTATTCTTGATTTAATATTATTTGCATATATTTTTCCTTCTATTGTCTCGTATAACAATGAAGTTCCATGCGTTATTGTTCTATTGTTTTCCAATGTAAAATCAACATCAGTTTTAGCAATCTTTGTTTTTAAGTTATAGTCCACTTCTTCAGATTTAAACTTCACATAATCGCTATTTTCATAACGAACATTTCCTTTTAAATGTAGATTATCCCCAACCAACTTTCCTCTATCTGCTTTTAATTTTTCTAAAAAATACTCTTTTGATTTTTTTATTGCATCTATATTATAAAACTCATCATATTTAGAAAATCTTAAAACTTTTGTAGCCTTTACAATATGTGAAACACCCTCTTGTGTTATAGAATAATTTGTTACATCAATCATCTCTATATTTGGTTCATTTTCACTACTAGTACTTAGCTGTACATCATAAGGCTTTTGATAAAGTAAAAAAAGCATAATTGCTATAAATGCAAATATAAAATAGTATAAAAATTTTACTGCCAAAGCTTTAAAAACTCCTCTTCTAGTCCTTCTTCTTCTATTATCATATCAATCATCTCTCTAACTGCGCCTTTTCCACCGGAGGCAGTTAAAACTGTTTTAACACTATCTTTTATTAATCTAACACCATCATTTGGAGTAAATGACCATTCTACACTTTTAAGCATTCCAATATCATTTAAATCATCACCAATTGCAGCTACGTTTTCCCAAGAAAGATTTTCTTCTTTTAAAATTTTTTCTAAAAGTGTCTTTTTATCTTTAATACCTTGATAAAGATGAGAAATATTCAACTCTTTAGCACGACGTTCAACTACCTTGGAATTTCTTCCAGTTATAATAGCGCTTTTTAAACCCAGTCTACTCCAAGAAGCAATAGCTAAACCATCTTTTACATTAAAAGCTTTGTATTCATCTTGATTACTTCCATAAATTATACTGCCATCAGTTAAACAGCCATCTACATCAAATACTAAAAGTTTTATCATAAAATACCCTTTGTACTAGGAACTCCAACTCTATCATTTTTAACAAGTGAACGACGAAGAGCAACAGCAAATGATTTAAAAACTGCTTCAAGAATATGATGCTTGTTTTTACCACGTTTACACTCTATATGTAAAGTAAGCCCCGCACTACTTACAACAGCTCTAAAAAACTCTTCTGCAAGTTCAACATCAAACTCACCCACATTGCCACTCAAGTCTACATCATATACTAAATAAGCTCTGTTACTTAAATCTAAACAACTCTCTACTGCAGCTTCATCCATAACAACTATAGTATTTGAATATCTCTCTACATTTTGAATTGGATATATAGCCTCTTTTAAAGCTTGACCTATGACAATGCCAACATCTTCTACACTATGATGAAAATCTATATGAGTATCACCTTCACATTTAATATTTAAATCAACTAGAGAATGCTTTGAAAAAGCCTCTAGCATATGATCAAAAAAACCAATTCCTGTAGATATATCTGACTTACCACTACCATATACTTCCAACTCTACACTAATATTCGTCTCTTTTGTTTTTCTATTTAATTTTACCATTTTACTACTCTCTTACTATAAATGAACCACGAAAGCCATCACTTGATTTAAAATCTCTAGCTTCACTTTCACTCTTAAAACCTACCAAATAAACTCTATATAGTGCTATACCATCTTTTTGACCAGTAACTACTTTTGAACTATACCTGCCATTTACTTTACTATACTTCTTAGCATATCTGTATGCTCCGTCTTTGTTTCTAAACGCACCTATTTGAACAGCATAGTTACTCATAACAACACTTTTTGTACTTCCTGCACTACTACCAATAACTCCATTAAATCCTATAACTTCTATACGAACTGGAGCTGTACCTTTTTTAACCATATCTATTCTATGTGCTGCTGCATTTGACAAATCAATTATCCTTGATTTTACAAATGGTCCTCTATCATTGACTCTAACAACTATTTTTCTTCCATTATCAAGATTTGTTACTCTTAACATTGTATTCATTGGCAATGTTTTATGTGCTGCAGTCATAGCATGCATATTATAGTATTCACCATTTGATGTCAACTTATTATGAAAATTTGGACCATACCAACTTGCTATACCACTAAAAGAATCATTTATACTTACCGTTGTTGGATAGTACTTCTTTCCCAAAACTGTATATGGGCGCATAGTTGCTCTTTGCATATTTTTAGAGTTTTTTATCTCTCCTGATGCACGATTATTCTGATTGCCATCATTATAAACATACTGCCTATTTGAACATCCACTAAAAACTAAAAAGGCTAATAAAAATATAATACTTTTAATAAACATATGGTATGACAATTCTTTCACCTACTACTATGTTTGAGCTTTTTTTATTATTTATTTTCATCAATGTACTAACTTTAACATTATATTTTCTAGATATTTTACCTATTGTATCACCTGCCATTATGGTATAACTTCTTGTTTTTGGTTTCAAAACTGGAATAACTAACTTTTTATTTATTCTTAAAACATTAGATTTTAATCTATTGAAATCTTTTATAATTTTATAAGATACTCCATATCTTTTTCCTATGGAATAAAGAGAATCTCCTTTTTTTATCTTATGAACATAAAAACGTCCATTATCTTTTTTAGGGTCAAAGTTCTGAGCAAATTGTGTCTGTTTTCCATAAGGAATATATATATGATAAGTACCTTTTCTAGGAGGAACAAATCCATATCTTAGATGTGGATTATATGACTTTAGTTCTTTAAGTGACATTCCTATACTATCAGCTACATTACTTAGAGTTGTACCACCTTTTACTTCTACTTTTGCAAAAGTATGGGTACTACCTCTATTCATCAGATAACCAGCATCATGTCCTACTATAAAATCTGTACTATTTGACATATGTTCCATCATCATAATTTTTCTTATATAAATTCTACTCTCTCTAGGAATATATTTTTTATGCCTATTTAGTAAAACTGCCAAATCATCAGTTTTGGCTCTTTTTATAGCCTTACTAACTCTTCCTTCACCACAGTTATATGCAATAGCAGCAAGATACCATTTGCCAAATCTTTTGTGTAAGTATTTTAAGTATTTTATAGCAGCTTCTGTTGATTTGATTGGATCTCGTCTCTCATCGACATATGAGTCTATTTCTAATCCAAATTTTCTACCAGTATATGGCATAAATTGCCAAATTCCTGCTGCCTTTGCTTTAGAATATGCTCTAGGAACAAAATTAGACTCTGCCATTGCAAGATAAAGAAAAGCATCTGGAACTTCAGCTTCTTTAAGCATGCTTCTTAAAACTGGTATAAATCTATTGCCATTTTCAAGTACTCTTAAAAAGTGTTTTGTTTTATATCTATCTACATCTTCTTTCATAGTTATAAAAAGAAGATCTGTCATAAAGGTAGGATTAATATCAAGACTTTTTAAAACCTTCGCTTGATCTTGATAGTTTGTCTCTGTACTTAAAAAAGCATTTGCACTCTGGATTAATATAAAAACCAATAACAAAATTCTAAATAACATCAAACTCCCTTAAATACTATGACTTAGTAAAACAATTATATTACCTAATTTTCACTTTGCAAATACTTTAAAAAGACTTTTTGCATTAGTTGTTGTTATATTTTCTATCTCTTCTACATCTTTTTTCAACAAATCTGCAATTTTTTCAACTACAAACTTTGTATAAGCAGGTTCATTTCTTTTTCCTCTATATGGATGTGGTGTTAAATATGGAGCATCTGTTTCAACTACCAATCTACTAAGTGGTATCTTAGGTAATATTTCTACTAAATTTTTAGCATTTTTAAATGTCAATACTCCACCTATTCCAAAATAAAATCCATCATCTGCTAGACTTAAAAGATGTTCACTTGCATTGTAACAGTGCAGTACTCCACCTACATCTTTTGCAGAATTTTCTATCAATATCTTTTTACTATCATCATTTGCATCACGAATATGAACTATAAGAGGTTTTTGTACTCTTTTTGCTAACTCAATATGAGATTTAAATACCTTTTGTTGAGCAAGCTTTTCTGCTCTTTTATCATCTTCATCTTCAGGAAGTCTATAGTAATCTAATCCACATTCTCCTACTGCAATACACTTTTCATCTTCTAAAAAATCTTGCAGAATTTTCTCATCATATTGAGTATGATGATATGGATGAACTCCAGCTGCAAAATATATATTTTCATTTGCATGAGCTATCTCTCTTGCTCTTTGCAAATCATCGATATTGGCACCAGGTATTAGAATCCCATCAACTCCATTTTGTTTTGCATTTGCTATAACTTTATCTAAATCTTCTTTATATTTCTCATCATCAAGATGTGCATGTGTGTCAATTATCAATTTTTCTAATCCTCTGCTATTTCTACTCTATTTCGTCCAGCATTTTTTGCATTGTAAAGTGCCATATCAGCTTGGTTTATCATCTCATCTACCCCATCATAACAACTAAATGTTAAACCAATAGATATAGTGTATTGAACTCTATGACCATTGATACTTATAACATTATTTGCCACTTTCAATCTCAAACGAACAAAAAGTTCTACTGCACTACTTTTATCTATATTTTTCAACAATACGCAGAACTCTTCACCACCAAATCTAGCCACTACGTCTGAGCCTTTAATATCTTCTGTTATAAGCCTAACCAACTCTTTTATGGCTATATCACCTACATCATGCCCATAGGTATCATTTACATTTTTAAAATTATCTATATCTATCATAGCTACGGCAAACTCTTCTCCAGTACTTTTACACTCTTCCATATAAGCATTTATCTCTTTAAAAAAGCTTCTTCTATTTCTTGCTCCAGTTAAAAAATCTGTATTTGCCATATCACTTATAGCTTCTATATACTCTAAAGATTCTATTGCATTGTTAACTCTACAAACAAGTTCCTCTTTAGAAAAAGGTTTATTTATAAAGTCATTTGCACCTATTTTTAAAAACTTTGAAGAGACCATAGGGTCATCATTTGCAGTCATAGCAATAATACTCATATGCATTTTAGAAAATTCTTCACGTAAAGTTTTTGTAAGCTCAATACCATCAATAACTGGCATATTATAATCAGTAAGAACAAGTTTCATATCTGGATTATCTTTTATATAAACCAAAGCTTCTTCACCATGTGCAGCACTAAAAACTTTGTACATTTGATGACCTAGCATTCTTTTCATTTCATTTCTCATTGTAATTGAATCATCAACTACAATTACCTTATACTCTCTATTTTTAGATAACCTTTCTATAAGTTTAAAAATATAATTTACGTCATCCATATTGCCTTTATAGACATAATCAATAACATCTTTTTTAAGTATCTCATCTCTTGTTTTTTTATCAACATTTCCAGTTAAAACAATAGATGGGATTTTTTTACTTATAATATAATCAACAACTTCACCATCAGGAGCATCTGGAAGATTAAGGTCTAAGAGAGCTATAAAATACTCGTTTCCACTACCCACAAGAGCTTGTGCCTCTTTTAAAGAGTGTGCAACATCTACTTCAAAATCAATATTTTGTGCTATTTTTTTTGCTATTAACTTTGAAAGCGCTTTA
>Ga0256837_1001524_pt1 | contig 15842 bp, 25 predicted proteins | sample 4562384metaG_FD_185976 | JGI IMG/M metagenome (GOLD analysis project Ga0256837, IMG submission 185976) | Hydrothermal vent microbial communities from Guaymas Basin, Mexico - 4561-384 | ecosystem: Environmental > Aquatic > Marine > Hydrothermal vents | place: Mexico: Guaymas Basin | collected...
AGTATACTGTATAAAGTGAAATGGAGAGTGGGCAATGTAATAAGATGTAACTGTATGAAATGCAAAGTGTCAGAAATGACTAACAATTATAACTAAATAAAGGATAAACAAATGGAAGCACAAAGATTAACACAAGACGGACTAAAATGGCTAAAAGTAGATATATGTAATACATTTGGCGAAGATAAACTGCTAATTGAGCAACAAATACAATGGGTAGATGAAAGATATGATATTCTGGAAGCATTAGCTGATGAAGCTGAAAGCAAAGGCGAGTTCTTGAAAGCTGTGAATGTGTTAAGACAACACGATAGAGGTGAAAAAGTCAAGCATATGATGTACATAGACTGTAGTAACCAAGCACTACAATTATATGGTGTACTAACTTCAGACTATGAAACTGCATATATTTGTAATTTATCAAGTGGGGAGACAAGAACGGATGCCTACGGTTTACTAGCAAAGCAAATGAATGCTGAACTAAAAACTGATATCTTCACAAGAAGTAACTGTAAGAAAGCATTTATGACTACCTTGTACGGTAAGCGAGGTGCTCAAGTTGCAATATTATCGCATATGAATATAACTGAACAAGAGCTTGGGGTTATGATATATAATAACGAAAATAAGCATATACTAGAAAACAATGAAAACTGGCTAGGCGATGCATTTTCAAATGCTATGAAAACACTGGCTCCAAAAGCTATGTTAGCAATGAAAATGATACAAGCACTAAATGATGAAAACATTAATACATATTACTGGACTATGCCTGATGGCTTTAGAGTTAAATATGATGTTAAAAGAGATGTTGAATATGAGGGTTCGAGAGTATCAAGAAACGGTTTATCGTTTGACTTCAAAACTTCAACATCAATATATGGTGGAACTAAATATAATGCTGGAATGGCACCAAATGTAATTCACTCGGTTGATGGTTACACAGCAAGACAATTAATCCGTTCAATGGGAGATAAATATATTACATCAATTCACGACGCATTTGGTGTTCATCCAAACGATGTATCTCAGCTTAAAACTAATTATGCTAATCTTATGATAGAGTTGTTACACAGCAATTTACTAGAAGATATAATAAAGCAAATTGCTAACGGCAGACCGTACACAGTACCACCAAAGAGTAATACACTAACTGAAGAACAAATACTAAGTTCAGTTTATGCTATTGCTTAACCTTAAACTACCCTTAAATGGGTAGTTATTTTTTTTTCGGCTACCGCGAAGTTGTAACTGCGTCGTTCGCTATCGCTTCATTCTAGCTGAAATCAATAAAGGTTGTAATTTAATCTATCACATTCGTTCTACAATCTCTATTCACGCAGATAATTGCTTGGTGGCTACGCCTAAAAGTGGAAAAAATGAGTTAAACTAAAACACATTATTTCAAATACAATCTTAAAGGACTATTATGGCAATAGTAAATAATAACACAAAAAACGAAAACACAGGTGTTAATCAAGCAAAAACATATGCTACGGATGAAGCAGGTATGATGAAAGATGCTAAGTCGTATGCTAAACAAGACTTTAAAACTGCAACGGAGTTGCTTAAAACTCTTGGTATCACAAAGCTAGACAATGGTGTGGAACTAACTGAAGAGATGACTGCAAAAGCATTAATAAGTGTAAAGTTTAAACAAATCAAGGAAGCACGATTAAATCGTGTAAGTTACTTTGACTAATGAAGATTAAAGCACATAATGTTTCTATAAATAGTATCAATAATGGTGGTAGCACAGACTACTATAAATTAAAAGATGGACTGAAAGATGTTCAAGATGTTATAGAATGGAGAGATATGAATTATGCACAAGGCAACATACTCAAAGTAGCTATGACATTTAATGTAGATAGACACAGTGGAACGGATGCAATCCGTGACTTAAATAAGATAATTTATTTTGCTGAGCGAGAATTAAAAAGAATTCAATCTGAGTTTGATTAAGATTAAATTAAGCCTCGCTGCAGGATATGCCCTAGGGGGTAAAATTACTTTTGTCTATCAAATTTATATTTTGGATTACTGAGTGCATAAGTTATTAACTGAGTATTCCAAATTTATTTCGAGCAAGTTGGATTTTTTTTAGGGGGGGTGGGCATATCCCACAGCCGATATTAATTTATCCTTAAAGTATATTAGTAATAAATTATGAAATTCTTTTAAAATTATATAGATTTTACTTGACTTTTCATAGTATATTATGATATAATTATGTTAGTATATTGTTATATATATAACAATAGAAAGCATAAACCGTGCCTAAAATTCTAGGCTAGGAATTATCTCACACAACTACAACCAAAGTATTTATAACTAAGTATATTGTTATATAAACTCCTGTTAGAACAACTTCTTTCTGTTTTAAAACATTTACTTTGTTATGCACTAAGTCCCTTTTCTTTCTGTTTAATTTAACATATATATTACAATATAAAGATTTGAGACGTTTTTTTTCCTAATTATAATTAATGGACTTAGTGTATTGCAAAGTAAATGGTAGCAAGAAGCTAGAAACTCCCACAGGAGATGATTTAATATTCTAAGCTAGAATAAGGTTACCATCTTAAGTGTCTATTCACTGCACAATTTGCCTACGGCAAAATTGCTTGTGAGACACTACGCTGGATAACCGTTATTCGGTAGCTTAGAGTTAAATAGTAATTAAAAGGAAAAGAGAAAATGATTTTAAGTAACAAACCAAGCAACAATGATAACTTAGATTTATTGTTTATTCTGTTTGCAAGTTTTACACTTTTATTAATAAGTGCAACTATCTTTATATCAGGATAAAGATTATGGTAACTAGGGTACAAGATTTACCACTTGATAAAGATGGTACTTTGGTAGAAGTAGTCAAGGTTACAAGTGCTATTCTGTTTTTAAAGATTAAAGGTAATATATTCCGTATTGGACGGAATAAGAATAATAAGTTATGGGTAAACAGAGAACGGTATAAAGGCGATAAGGCTATACTTATTTCTGTTCCATACAACAATGGTAGATATAAACTCTGTAAAGTAGAACCAAAAGCAGAGATTGTGAAAATAGATAAGCCAAAAGTTAAGAAAGAGTTAGACGAAAGCTGTGAAAGATTATTAAAAGAATTGGGATACGAACGGCATTTAGAATTGTCTAAAGCTAATGGATTAATATGAGTGCAAATGTAAATCTAACTCAAGAAGAAATGGATGCTTTGCTTGAAAATGTTGAGTCAGGCGAACTTGATATCGATGAATTAGCTGAAGAAATAAAAAGAGCTAAGGTAACACATAGAGATAAAGCTATCTTATTAGAAGAAATCTTAGGGTACAACCAAGTAACAGCAACTAGAAAGCAAGATGGAAAATATGGATATTTGATAGCAAATAATGTGTCAATTAAAATTCCATTAAATGAAGTTTACTTTTTTAATAGATACTTGCTAAGATATGCTTGTAAATTAGGACTAACTTTTGTAGTATTTACGAATAAAGATAAATATGAGGTATCTCATAAGGATGAATCTTTATTAGAATAAGTGCAATACAATACAATACAATACAATACCGTTACAACAACTTTCTGTTTAGGAGCAAGTATGAAATATAAATGTAAAAGCTGTGGCAAAATAGTAACAGCAAAGGATATAAAAGCTATAGTCGTTCGAGAGAAACAATGCAGACAATGTTTACAAAAGAACCAAAAAGTAAGAGCTATATGGAAAGTAGTTGCAATAGACCGTAACGACTAATTCAATACTTACAGATTACTGTTTGCAGTTTATAAAATTACGAGGTACGATATACAACTTGTGATTTATCAAATACGGCATAGTACTGTATTGTCGTTGTCCACCTTTCTGTTTAACCACCAATGAAGGATTTTAATGAATAGAACTAAGATTAGAGATTTAGACATAGAAGCTAATAACACAGCTATTATAGAGATTAGTGGAATAGTGTTAGATAATTTAGTTATAACACTTAATAATGAGATGCACTTGATAACTAGACCTAAAGGTAAAGCTTGGAGAGACAGAAAATTATCAGTTGGAGATAAAATAAAGGTAGCCAAAGTTTACAGTAATGAAAATGTAGACAAGCTAATTTTTATCTCTTTTCAAAATGAAGAGGCTAATACTAACCTCGTTTCAGAATAGAGATTAATGAAGGAGTAATATGAGTAACACGGACAGAAGTATAATTAGAAAAAGAAAATGTGGATGGAAAAAGATACTCAAAGATAGACTAAAGATAGTAGAGAGACTAGAATTATTAGAAAGCGGCGAAACTATGGTTAATAGTGGAACTGAAGTGTTCTTGCTATTTGGAAGACAATATACAACTGGAAAGAAGAAGCAAGTAGAGTATAGAATGGATAATTCAAACTGGAGAGTTGGAAAAAGATACTCGTTTCTTAAAAAAATAGCTATCGCTTTATTTGGTGGCTATAGATTATTAAAGAAAAGATAATGACTTATGAGATATATAAACTTATTGTTAACTTCTCTATGGGTGGGGAGCAATATGAACTTGGAGATAGTGTACTTAAGATAGAAGAAGAACTTACAACGGAGTTTCCGATGTATTATATATATTTAGCTAATAATGAAGTAATAACCATTTCTGGAAGTTTCGGTTTTGTAAGTTTCCGAAGGGAGGTAAGAAATGACAAAACTAGAAATAGTTGAATCAGAATTAGATAGAATGAATGTTTTTACTGGAGAGCTAAACCCAATAGCAAAAACAATGACTAAGGTACTAGGTAAAGAAATTCCGTTTGATATGGCATTAACAATAGCTAATTACACTATGGCTTCATTCGTTGGACATTTTCATTACAAGATAAAGATTGAAGCTGATAACTTAGTTCCACCAAATATGATAGCCTTTGTATTGGCTAAATCAGGAGCAAAGAAAACATCATCAATGTTAACTCTCGAAAAATCGCTTAGATGTGGCTATGAAATTATTCAAAACCATAGGATGCAAAAAGAAATAAAGAGAGCAGAGGAAATGGATGAAAATCCAAGACCTATTAATCCCTTATCAAATGCACTTGCTACTGAAGCAGGTATGATACAAAGATTGAATGACTTCAAAGAAGAAGGTATAGGTCTACCAGCTATGTTTGTTGATGAAATATCAACTGAGTTAGCTACAAATGCTGATATGATACCAAATATTAAGTTAGTTGCACAACTATTTGATGTTGGCGAAATGAAATCAAAACCACTAAAAGATAGAGAACAACAATCTGAAGAAGTTGTAGGGATGGGAATGACTGCATTATTTATGGGGTCAGAACACGGTATATTAGAAGATGAACAAATTCTAAAAAAGTTTGAGACAGAGTTTATATCAAAATTAAGTCGTAGGTCATTCTTTGTTTATCCAGAGTTTATTTATGAAGATAAAGATTTGAGCAATATAGATGAATTGCTTGATATGATGGAAGAAGAAGCAAACCGTGGCAAAGAATTTATGAATGAACTAAATAAGTTGTCAGCAAGAGTAGCAATTAATGCGATAGAAGAAGACCTCAACATTATAAATATAGATGATGATGCTAAAACTTTATACAAAATATATAAGATATATTGTGAAGAAAAAGCATTAGCTATAATGGATGAAGCTCTTAACTTGGAGCAACAGCATAGGCATTGGAAGGCATTTAAACTTGCTGGAGTATACTCTGTATTTAACGAACACGAGTCGATGAAATTTATAGATTTAGTTCAAGCCATAAACACAGCTGAGAGAACTGCCGATAATTTAGGTAAGTTTATCAATAAAGCTAAGAGAGAAAAGTATGAAATCTTAGTTGAACATTTTCTGAATGGTGGACATCCATTGACTATCCACGAAATGATTAAACTTGGTTGGATTAAGAAACAATCTAATCTTAAAGATATGATAACAAATGCTAACTCAAAGCTAGGAAATGTAGGTAGAATTGAGGAAGTTGGAGACAAAGTTTATTATGACAAATTTGAAGAAATTGATTCAAATGCAATATCAGCTTCATTCAAAAAACTACCACCATTAAGAACAGAAGAGTTTGTGGCAAATGGTATGGACTATGATGAAGCTAAGCGCAAAGCTAAGGATGAGAGAGGATGGAAGATAAACGACGGATTTAAGTATAAGAAGACAACTTTTCAGAAACTTGGTAATTTGCTTAGTAATGATTGTGCCTACACCCCTTTTAAATTTAAATCAAAAGAAGAGGGTGGAATTTATAATCCTAAAGTAACCCCAAACCCAGTTAACGGAATAAGAAACAAAGAAAACATAGCAAGTGGTGCTGAGTTTATTGTTTTAGATATAGATGATAGTGATATAACCATTGAAGAAGCGTTTGACTTATTACAAGACTACAAATTTTTAATGGCTAGAACTTCAGATAAAGACAATCCATATAAGTTTAGAGTTATAATGCCAATAGATGTTGTCATAGAACTTGATAGAAGTAAATGGAAATTGTTTATGCAACAAGTTGCTGAACATCTTGGTATGACAATAGATAATCTACCTCAATCTCAAATCTATTATGGGTTTAGTGATAGAGAGGTATTAATCAATGAAGATGGAGAGTTGCTAGAAGCTAGTGAAATAGTGAAAAGAATACAAGAACCAGTTAAGAAAGTTCAATTACTTCCAAGAGCTCAGCTCAATCGTAAATGGGAAGACAGATTGAATGAATTTGCTTATGCTTATAACGCAAAATCTGGCGAAGGATTACACTTGAGCTTGTTTAAAGCAATGAAACACGCATTTGATTTAGGTTTTAGTTATGAAGAAAATATAGGTTTACTTGATGATATTATGGATTATATGGAAGATGAGCCAAGAGCTAATTTCATAGATAGTCTAAATTCTCAAAGAGACCAAACTTATGGCAAAAATAAAGAATATGAGGACTACTAAATGGAAATAATACTACCAGTAACAATAGTATTTGGGATATACATTTTTGTATTAAACACTGTGTATAAGGCTTGTCAGGAGGCTATGTTAAAATGACTTATAACATAGCTATAGACGCAGATAGTCTAGTTTACAAAGCTTGTTACAGATGGCAACAACCATTTGATATAGAGAAAGCTTATTTTGAGTTCTGTCAAGAGATAGGAAAAATACGAAGTGCACCGTTTGCTGGAACTTCACCCTTGTTCGAATATGAGAAGGGCGATGATGTAAATATACTTATAGTGCTTTCGCCGAAGAAATCATTCAGACAAGATATTTATCCAGATTATAAAGCAAATAGAAAATCAGCTACAATAGAAGGCATAAGAGACTTAAAACTTTTAATCTTAAAGAGAATGAAAGATTGGGTAAAGCTTGTACCGAATGTGGAAGCTGATGATGTAGTAAATTATTATGCAAGAGAGCATAATTACTTAGTTGCGGCAATAGACAAGGATGTGATTAATGCTAATCCAACTCATACTTATAATTACAATAAGTTTGAATGGAATGAGCCTAGGTCAGATTGGGAAATTGAAAGATGGTATCTTAAGCAAACGCTAATGGGTGATTCAACTGATAATATTAAAGGTGCTGAAGGAATCGGCCCAGCCAAAGCTGAAAAGATAATTAAAAGTCTATGGAGCTTTGATTTAGACGGTATCGCAGAGTATTTCAAAGATGAAACTGACTTAATGTTAAATCATTGGTTAGTGAGAATGGATATGTTTAACGGAAAGGAAATAGTATTATGGCAAAAGTAGTATTTAACAATAAATTTAAAAAACAGTTGAGAAAACTTGGTGTATACAGACAAGCAAAAAGAGAAACAAGAAAAGGATACAAAAACGACTATCTTGTTTACTATGCTAAAGACTTATTAGGGTGCTTTATCTGGAGAGAATCGAGAAAAGGTCACCGCTTCTGGAGTAATATAGACCGTATGATAACTTCAAATCAAGGAGGTACTGTATGAAAAAGATAATGGCATTAATTTAACAATTCAAAGGATAACAAATGGGAACACCAGTATTAATTATAGGAGAGAGTGGAGAAGGCAAGAGTACATCTATTGCTACACTTCCGCCTGAGAAAACGATAGTCTTAAACACAGAAAATAAAGACTTACCGTTCGAGCATTCGGACAAGTTCACAAACAAAATTATGGATTCATTTAAGAGATTAGATGCTACGCTAGACATACTTATGACTGAGAAAGGTGATAAGTATGAATATGTAGTTCTTGACTCATTCACATCAGCAACCGAGATAATCGAAAGATATTCAGAGTTTGCGTTCAAAGGTTACGACCAATGGAAAAACTATAATGCGATGTTGAGAGAAATCATAATCAAATTGAAGAAGCTTAAACAACAAGTGTTTGTTATAGCTATACCAGAGCAAAAAGATATAGGTTTTAACCAAACTAAGTTATATGCTAGGGTTAAGGGTAAAGAACTCAAATTCGGTTATATCGAAAAAGAGTTTGCAATAGTGCTATTTACTGAGCCAGTATTCGATGATGAAACTGGAGAAGTTGAAGATGTTCAGTTTGCTTACAGACCGAATAGAAACAACACAGCAAAAGCACCTGTCGGCCTATTCTCTGAGAAACCGAAGAATGACTGTCTATTTGTAGCGAATAGAATAAAGGAATTCTATGGAAGAAAAGAAGAAGAGACTAGTTAGTCAACTTCTTGCACACTTTAATAATGATAAACTAAGAGTTAAAAGAGTTGGTGATGCTTGTAAGCTACTTGGGTTCTCTCTGAGCGAGGAGCAAAATTTAGATGCTATCGCAGAACACCCAGAAGCCTTCGCAACAATCATCTCTATGGCAGACTTAGGTATTATAGGAAAGTTAGAAGAAGTTTTAAACATTTTAAAAAGGAAAAAATAATGGCAAAAAAAATTACAAAATTTACAAAAGCGATTGCGTATGCATTCTTAAAAGAGTTGGGAGATGAAGTTAGCTTTGCAACTTCTCAAGACAAAGCTAAATTCTTAGCAGAAGTTAAAGAAAACTTTGAACCTCAAGCTGGTGGTGGAGCATCTAAAAATCCATCTTACAGAGATGAAGAAACTGGCGAAATGATGCACTATTGTCGCTTTAAACAATGTTATATGCCAGAACATATGATGAATATGCACGCTGGTAAATCTAAAGGTGCTTCAAGACTTGCAGCAAAACATGACTATGAACTAGGTAAGAAATATGCTGAGCTTAAAGATGAAGCATTAAAACTATTTACAGCTGGTGATTATACAGGTGGTGCAGCTAAAAACTTAGAAGCAGATGAGTTGAATGCTAGTCGTTCTAATCCAGAAACTTTTAGTGATGAGAACTTAGCTTATCTAAAAGAGTGGGAAGAAAGAGAAAATGCAAAAAAAAATAACAATACAGTGGTAGCTGAAACAACAAGTGAGGAAGTATAATGGGTTTTGAATTTAAATTAGATGAGAGTGTAGCACAAAGTGCAGGTCAAGGTGGAGCATTAGATACAGGTGTTCATACGGTAGTTATTGAAGGTGCTTATTTAGGACAAACATCAGGTGGAAACAACACTCTAGATTTAGAAGTAAAAAGCAAAGATGGTGGTCAAGCTACAATCTATGGTATTTGTATAGATGAAAAATGGAAGTCTGGTGGTAAAAACTATGATTATGCTAGATGGCAAGAACTTGCAGCAGTAGTTGGAATGAAAACTGGTGCTACTTCAAATGTTAAACGTAAAAAATTCGATGGGACAGAAGAAGATGCAGTTGCATTTGATGAGCTTATTGGGAAAACTGTACAGATGGCTATCCAAGTTGAACTTGATGAGTATAATGGAAAAGAAAAGAAAAAGAGAAAACTCAATCGTACTTTCTTTGAAGATGGTAAATCAATAGCTGAGAAACAATCAGGTTCAGAAGCTAAACAATCTGTGAAACTTGCTAAAAGTCTAAAAGATTATGAAACAAAAGCATATAAAGCATTTAAAGCAAATGGTGGTGCAAGTACTGGAAACAATGAACCTGCTGGAGCTGCTGAAGGAACTATCTCAGATGAGGATTTAATCTAATGGAACCTGTTGCTGAAACAAGAGAAGAAGCTATCGTTGATTTAGAAAGCCGCATAGAACTTGCTGAGAAGATGAAAAAACTTTTAGCAAATGATGATTTTCAAGATATTTTTGAAGAGAGATTTATTAAAGCTTGGACTATAACAAACACCTATAAAATGGCTGTCTACAACGATGAAACTCGTGCAAGAGTGCAAGAAGGAATGGTTGCCAGAAGTCACTTCACTCAATTCATTGAAAGTATAATTATCGATGGAAATACAGCAAAAAAAGATTTAGCTGAGCTTGCACACGATGCAGGTGATGACAATGAAGAAGAGTCATACTAAGACTAAGTTTCTTCGAACCTACGGAAAAAAACCTCGTGGCAGTAAAACGAGTAAAAGGATGCATTATAAAGGATTTGATTTCTTTATGCATCGTTCCGTTGCTGAGACAGGTGGACAAATAATGTTATATTGGGATAAACCACCTTATCCTTTTATCAAATTGATTATGCATGAAAAAAACCAGCTTGATGAGATTACGGTTCAACGATGGATTGATGACAATTTGGATAAATTGATAGATGTTTTGCAAAGGATAAATGAGTTTATTCAAATTCCAAAAGACATTATGAAGAAAATGAACACAGAAGCTAAGTATAAAATATTAGAGGAACACGATGGTTCGGTAGGGCTGAAGTTAGTTTGTGCGCCAATCGGGAATGATGAATATTTATACTTGTGGTGCGACCCATCTGAAGCACCAACCAAGACTGTGAAAGGTAAACCAAAGTTGGATATACAGAAAATATATTCAGAATATTTAAGGAGAAAAGAAAATGACAGATAATAAAGTACTAACAAAATTGATTGAATTCAATAAAGAAAGATTGCTAGACAAGCAGGAATTTAACTTGGAAGTAGCGAGTATGAATATACTCGAAGAGCTATTAGAAGCTCATGGAGTTCATGATGATAAAGACAGAAGCATAGCTAAGGCTTTATATGATGAATTCTTAACTTGGGTTGAATATGTTAGAGATGAAAGAGAAGAATTATACGAAGAGGTTAGTTCAAATGATGAATTAGTTGATGCCTTTTGTGACATTCAAGTATTTGCATTTGGAGAGATTATGAAGCTCGGACACGACCCAGTGATGGCATTGGATGAAACTGCAAATGAAATACTCAGCCGCAGAGGAAAGATAGTGGATGGTAAATTCACTAAAGATAAGTCTCCTGAAGCTCAATCTAAGTGGTATAAAGCTAATTATACAAAGAGTTTGCATGAAAAAGGAAACTAGAGGCATAGACTTAACTAAGTTCTATAAAAAAGTTGAAGACATATCTCAGACAATGTATGAAGAGAACTATTTGCTTCCAAATGAAACTGTAAGTGAGCTATACAAGAGGATAGCAACTGACTTCAGCAAAAATGAAGAGCATAAACAAAGACTTATTCATTACCTGCATTGTCAATGGATGCATACATCAACACCAGCGACTACAAATGCAGGTATGACTAGAGGTTTACCAATATCTTGTTATGTTAGTAAAATACCTGACTCGAGAAAAGGTATCTTTGAAGGATACGTAGAGGGTATGTGGCTAGGTGCCGAAGGTGGTGGAAGAGGAGTTGATTGGTCGAATGTTAGAGGTTCAGGTGCAATTATTGGTGATGGTGCTAAAGGAACTAGCAGTGGTGTGATACCATTTCTAGGAGTTTCCGATAGACAAACATTTGCCGTATCTCAAGCTGGAGTAAGACGAAGTTCTGAAACGGCATACTTGCATATTAGTCATCCAGATATAAAAGCTCATCTTGATTTAAAACTACCAACAGGGGATAAGAATAGAAGAACCCCAAACTTACACATAGGTGTAATAATACCTGATGCTTTTATGGAAACTATGTTAGATAGAAAACCTTGGAATTTAATTTGTCCTCATACAAAGGAAATAGTTGAAACTGTAGACGCTTATGACTTATGGTGTGATGTACTAGAAGCTAGAATAAAAGCAAAAGGTGAACCTGACATTATGTTTATAGATAATGCAAACAAGGATTTACCAGAAGCATATAGATTATCAAACAGAGAAGTAAAGAATACAAACATTTGTACTGAAATATTTCAATATAATGATGATTTTGAAACAAGTGTGTGTTGTCTAGCTTCAATTAATATGGAAAACTATGATGAATTTAAACCATACTTCAGACAACTTGTAGCTGATATTAGTGATATGCTAGATGAAGTTCACAATGTATTTCAACGAAAAACTAAACAGCGTAAAGACTTCAAAAAAGCTAGATTATCTAGTGTAATGGAGCGAAATATTGGTATTGGGGTTATGGGTTTTCATTCGTATTTACAAAAGAAAAATATTCCATTTGAGAGTGCTATGGCAGTTGGAATAAACAAAGACTTCTTTAGTAAACTCAGAGAGTATTCTGAGGAACACCAAGCTATGCTTCCAAAGTCAGAAAACTGTGAATTAGCAAATAGTATTGGCATTTTAAGAAGAAACATTTTATGTATTGCTATCGCTCCAACTATGAGTATTAGTGTTTTATGTGGGGTTACTTCTAGTGGTATAGAACCATTACTCGCTAACAGCTTTGTCAAAAAAACAAATAATGTAAATTTTACACTAAGAAATAAATACTTAGATGCTAAAATGGAAGAACATTATAGGTTTAAACTAAAAGAACAAGCTATGTTTTCTAAAGATAAATGGAAAGAAGAACAATGGGCTATTATAAATTCTTCCGAGGGTTCAGTTAGAGACTTAGATTGGTTATCAGATTGGGATAAAGAGGTATTTAAAACGGCTTATGAAATAGACCAAAATTGGCTATTACAACACGCTGCAGATAGACAACCATCTATAGACCAAGGGCAAAGCTTAAATCTATTTATGTACAGTCCGGTTAATTGGAGAGATTTATATAATTTGCATTTAAATGCTTGGAAACTAGGTTTAAAATCGTTGTATTATCTAAGAAGTACAGCTCCAGAGAGAGCTCGAACAACCAAAGTTAAAGAACTAGGTGAAGATGACTGTGTGGGATGTGGATAATGAAAAAAGATATGTTAAAAAATAGCGAAGCTGTTCCAATATATAAGCATAAGACTGGACACGAGTATCAGTTTGCTTTAGACTATTGGGATAAGCACGATAAAATGGTTTGGCATTTCGATGAGATTCCGTTAGAACAAGATGTGAAAGACTTCAAGTCTGCATCTCCAGAAGAACAAGAATTCATCGTAAATATCATGAAGTTGTTTACTCAAAATGAGATTATGGTTGGTGCTGGATATGATGCACTATGTAGAGCAATTAAAAATCCAGATGTTTTATATATGCTAAGAAGCTTTAATGACAGAGAGTCAACGCACGTGAGAGCGTATAGCTTGTTTACTGAGACGATAGGACTAGATAATAGTATCTACACTGACTTCTTGAAAGAACCATTAATGGCTTCCAAAACTGAGTATCTGCAAAAAGCTAAGATTAAAAAATATGAAGATTACCTTCGTGATGGACTGACATTAGAGCAAGTTGATTTTAAATACAGAAGTGATTTAGCTAAGATGATAGCTGTGTATGCTGGTGGAACTGAGTTGATATCATTATTCGCTCAGTTTGCTATGCTTATTAAGTTTCAATCCATGAATAGATATCCTGGTTTATGCACTATTGTAGAATGGAGCATAAAGGATGAGTATACTCATGGACAAGGTAACACAGCTTTATTCAAAGCTTTTATAAATGAGAATAAAGAACTTTGGACTGATGAATTAAAGAGAGATATTACGTCTGCGATAGATGAAATAGTTCAGTATGAAGTTCAGTTGGTAGATTATTTTAATCCACCCCATATGAAAGAACAAGATTGTAAAGACTACATAATGTATCAAGCTGATAATGCTTTGGCTGGATTAGGTTTAGAGAGAATCTATGGGATTGAGATAAACCCATTACCTTATATGGATGAATTTACAAGTGTTGTTCTACAAGACTTCTTTACTGGAGTTGTAACTGAGTATAGTAACACTATTGTTGGGTCACGAGAAGACTTAAGATAAGTTTATTTATAGAGCCTACTCTATGAGTGGGCTTTATTAATTAAATGGAGTAAAAAATGTATTGTCCTAAATTAGATAAAGAATGCGTGAGGGAAGAATGTGTAGCATACAAAAGTTTACCATCTTTGTTAAAATGCCAAGTATGTGGGGTTCAATTTATCCGTGGTAGTAGTTGTCCAGAAGATGGGCATCGTAGAATACCATCAGAAATAAAAGAAAATGGATACTGTAAGGAGTATTGCTGTGAAATTTAATGTATACGATAATGGAAAATTAGTTGGTAGAGTTTATGCTGATTGTTACAATACAGCGTACGATAGAGCATTGGAGAAATATGCTAAAGTCAATTCAAATATAGAAATAGAGGAGATATAAATGAACAAAGAGATAAACATAAGAATAGCTAGATATGAGACAGCAAGGGTTCACTTAATTCAGGCTGTAAGATACTTAACTGGTTCTATAGGATATATAACAGCACCTGAAACAAGCAATAGCTATCAGCAACTAAAATTTGATTTCATTGCCAAGAATAAGTTGGTGATTAGTAGAGAAGGTTGTTCACGAACTATTTATAGAAATGCCAAGATAAACAGAGATGCAAGAGCTTGGCACGATATAATACATTTGAAAGAGAACTTAAATTTCTCATATAAAGATGAAGTTAAAGTTGCTAAGATACAGCAACGACAAGTAATAAGCTTTTTGCAACAAGTAGGAGTGGATGACAAGATTGCAGAAGATGCAGGACAACTAATCTACATAGATATAGCGAAACAAGCTGAGTTCTATAAAATGAACAACAAATTTCTATATAACCAAGAAGCTTTTGTGATTGAGCATTTTCTTGGATATTTAGACACAAAATAAATAGGATTTATTATGGGATTTATGAAACAATGTAAAGGCAAAGATTTAGACAAAGTACCAACATCAAAACTTGATAAAGGTACTTATTTAGTTGGTAGAAAATATGATGGAAACTATGTTCAAATTCACAAGTTTGGAGACAATGTTGTATTTTATACATCAGGTGGTAAACCATTTAAGATACAAAATATTGAAGAAGAATTAGTTAAGCTTAACCCTTCTGTAGATTTCGTTATTGAAGCTGAGTATATTGGAGCAACTGATGGTTCTTTGGGTTCAAGAGGAAAATGCACTACTACAACTTTTAGAACAAATACATCAAAAGGAATAACTAATATACATTATACTTGTAAATTCATGGCTTTTGATATAATCTATTATCATAACAAAAACTTGGATTTTCCTCATTCGATGAGCGAAACATTCTGTCAAAGATTAAAACACTTCGATACGATTTCTCTTGGTTCTCAGATAAAGCAAGTAGCTGTCGAGAAAATGGAATTAGATATAGCAATCAAAAATGCTAAATATGAAGTTGATGTTCTTGGAGCCGAAGGGCTATTTGCTAAAAAAGAAACTCATTTATATAGACCTGGAAAAAGAGTAAATGATGCAGTTAAAATAAAATTCTATCCAAGGAAAATACTTAAATGTGTTGGTACTAAACCTGGTGAAGGAAAATATAACGGTATGATTGGCTCATTCGTGCTGGATGATAATGGGACTGAAGTGTTTATTTCTGGAATGGATGATGAAATGAGAAGTCAAGCATCTGGTTCATTCATAGGTTGCGACATTGAATTTGAATATGAGTCGTTCAATAAAACATATATTCAAGCGAGATTTAAAAGAATAGTTACT
>Ga0256837_1001526_pt1 | contig 15833 bp, 18 predicted proteins | sample 4562384metaG_FD_185976 | JGI IMG/M metagenome (GOLD analysis project Ga0256837, IMG submission 185976) | Hydrothermal vent microbial communities from Guaymas Basin, Mexico - 4561-384 | ecosystem: Environmental > Aquatic > Marine > Hydrothermal vents | place: Mexico: Guaymas Basin | collected...
ATAGACTGTGATAGTTACAAGATTTGAAGTTAGTACTTCAATCTTAAAAGAGTAATACTTCTTGAAAAAAAAGTCAAAAAAACTTTAAAAAAGAGATACTTACTCATAAAAGAAATTATACGAGGGGATAGGATGAACTTTTTTACTACTAAATCTAAAACACCTATCGAACTTACTATATCTTTTATATTTATACTATTTTTTACATATTTAGCATATAACTTTTTCATATCTTACTATTATGAATTTATACTTTTTGTATCATCATTTTTAGTTGGTGATATATTTGATATGAGGGTATTAAGTGGTAACAACTATCTTGAGAGTATTAAACTTATATCTATCTCAACATTACAAAATATATCTACACAAGAGATAAGTAGAGTTAGTATAGAATTTACTCAACTAGATATAGATAAAATTTTTACTATCTTTACTAAAACACCTATCATACTAACTTTTATCATACTTTTCTCACGAAGTTTAAAAACTGCTCTCATAGCATCTTTTTTTATGGTTTTTATCCACACTATAACTACGATGCTACTGATGAGTGACATTATGTTTTTCACATCACTTACAAGTTTAAAACTGATAAACTACTTTCAGATGTTTGCTATATCTCAAACTATTGTAGATTCTATATCTTTTATAACACTACTATTTAAAGCATATATACCAACATTTGTACCGTTGATAGTAGCTTATGGTTTGTGGGAAATAGAATCTCATAGTTTTAAGATTAAAAGTATAGAACCTAAAAAAAAGAGTTTCGCTCTTGAGAGTATAAAGAGTTAATTATGAAAAAATATACTCTATTTTTTATACTACTGTTTTTTAGTAGTACACTAAATGCTACTCTAGTTGCTTATTACGATTTTGAAAATAATATTGATGATTCAGTAAATAGTTATGATTTGGATGTTTCAGGTGGTGGTAGTGAAGCATATAGTTCAACAGCTATAAGAGGTTCAAGTAGTTATAGTTTTAATGGTAATGACAACTACTTAGAATTAGCAAATCAAGGCTCATTTACAAATAGCGATTCAGGAACTATCTCCTTTTGGATTAAAACATCATCAAATAGTGATACATCATTTTTTAGAATGGATAATACAGAAAATATAGAGTTACTATCTGAGAGCGATTCTTTAACAGCTTTTTATGATAGTGGAACTTTCCTTGGTAGCACAAAAGATGAAAAAGATAATCCAAATATATATGACAATAATTGGCATATGGTCACTGAAACTTTTAATGCTACCGATGGTAGTGAAAAGATGTATATAGATGGTTTGTTAGTATCATTAGATACCGATGAGAGTAATAAATTTGGTTTAGGTAGTGAACTTTATATTGGTGGAGAGAGTGGTTCTTCGGGTTACTATGGTTACGGTGGAAGCAGTGGTACACAATATGATGGAGTTATGGATGACCTTCGCATATATAATAATGAACTAAATGCTACTGAAGTGTATGAGCTATTTAATCCACCAACTACTACACCAACCCCTACCATAAGTGTCCCAATCTCTCAAAAAGCATATATCTTTTTAATATTATTACTACTAGTTATAGGTATAAAACAAACAAAAGCTTAATCTATATTTAGATAAAATCTAAAATAGTTTTATATCCTAGGGAGTCCAATGGCTGAGAATGAAGAAGATATAGTAATTATTGCTGAAGATGATGTAGCTGAATTTGAGGGTGATGAGAATAATACAAATAGTTATGTAAATGAAGATGAAGAGGATGCTAAAAAGAAAAAGATTATCATCTTTGGCGGTATAGCTATCGCTTTAGTTTTAATCATACTTATCGCTGTATTAGCTTACATAAAATTTTCGAAAAAAGAGAAAGAGAAAGAGATACCCTTAGGTAAAATAGAAAAAAAACTAAAAGAGAATAAAAAAGCACATATTGAACCTAGTAAACTCGAAAATATGATAGCTAAAGCGAACTACTTATATACAAGTGGCTCAAAAGATAAAGCATTATTTTTATATGAACAGATAGCTGTTTATAGTGAAGCTATATCTGTTTACAATCTAGGTGTAGCACAAATTAAGAATCAACAATACAAACTAGCTCTTAAAACTTTCCAAAAAGCTATACTAAATGATGAAAAAAGATGTGTAAGTGCTATAAATGCTGCCGTATGTTGTTTACATCTAAATGAAAAAGATAGCTTTAATTATTACATAGATTTAGCCTATGCTTATCTACCGAATGAGGTAAACTCACCACTTTATTCATACTATTATGCTTTAGTAAACTACTACCATGACAACTATTTAGAAGCATTAAGTGCTTTAAAAAATCCAACAACAAAAGAGTATCCTCTATCACAAAAATATCTAACTACTAGAGTTGACACCCTATTTGAGAACAACTATGATGCTCTTGAAGCTATGGAAAAAAACTACACAAAAGATGATGCTTTTAACATCGCTCTACTTTATGCTAGAGTTGGTGATATAACACTTGCTCAAAAATATTTTCAAGATGCCATTTTATACAACATAGAACCTGTAAAATCACAACTAGCATTAGGTCTAATCAATCTTAAGGCTGGTCAAGTATCAACAGGTGCTAAACTTATAAAAAATATAACAGATATGTTTCCTGAGAAAGTGTATGAACCATACCCTATTTTAGTAACACTAAAAGATTCTATTTTTGTTTCAGATTTAGCACAAAAAAACTATCGTAACAATGTTATAACGAGTAGATCTTTTAACTACCAAAAGATATTTTACTTTTCACCATATAAGATTTTTAATGCTAATAACACCATCAGCTACATTAGAAAAGGTAATGCTAATATTTTTATAGATGAGATAGATGGAGCAAAAGATTATCTTAGAAAAGGTATATCATCATCAAATGTAAATATTGGTATAGCCAAAGCGATAAAAAAAGCTCTAAAGTTCAAAATAAGAGAAGCAAATGAAGAGTTAATAAAACTACTAAAAATTCAACCCAAACACTCTATTTTACACTATAACATAGCTTTAACTTATGCACAAATGGGAGATATGCCAAAAGCAAATAAACATTTCTTACGTTCATACCACCTTGATGCTAAAAACTATCTATCTGGTATCTATGCTATTATGACATCTCAGCTTATACATAAAAATAGTGATAAATTAACATCAATCATCTCAAATGCTCTATCTGATGAAGATGATAGTGAAAGGATAGAGTTATTAAATACACTTCTATTTATTACTAAAAAGAACTACCTAGGAGCAGTTAACTGGTTAGATAACAACTACAAAGAGAGACCACTCTACTTAGCACTAGAGGTTATTATAGCCTTAAATATAAACAGATATGATTTAGCTAAAAAACCAGCTCAAAGATTAACCAAAATGTTACCTAACGATATTTTACCACATATGATGTATATAGATATGGCGTATGATGATCTACCAACAAAAGAGTATGCTAAAGAGGTTGCGAAATATTTAAAAGTACAAAAATTCCATTTTAATGATCTATATTTTGGACCATATATAACAAGATATCTATATATACAACAAACTCTTATCACTGGTAGATTATTTTTCTTAAGGGAGCAAATTAAAGATGTATTAGAGACCACAACAGAAGATAAAAGGGAGTTAACAAGCTCTTTAGCTTTAGCTTCCTTATATGATAAAGCATTTGAGGAATCTTATACACTATATAACCATCTGATAGATAATTTAAGAGTTAGAGATGCCAATACCCTATTTTTAGGAGCGGTAGCTTCAACAGCAGCAGAGCACCATGAAAATGCCATAGTTCTACTAGAGTTATCTAAAATGAAAGATCCAAACTTTTTAGAGAGTAGATATGCTCTAGGGTTACTATATCTACAAGTACAAAACAATGAAGGTGCTTCGATACAACTAGGATTAGTTGGTGATAACGGTTTTATATCTGAGTATTTTAACTTTAAAATAGATTTAGATAAGTTACTATTTGAGAAACAAAATAGTTATAAATATGAATAAGATAATAGATTAAAAGGGAAAGATAATTTATAAAGTAGTTTTTATAGAGAGGATCTAAATCCTCTCTAATAGAAGTTAAATAAAAGTGAAAATACTAAGCGTTATCGCCTTTAGTACCTAAAGTTTCATCTGCCATTTTAGCATCTTGTTTTAACTCCTCTTCAATCTCATCATGTGGTTCTGATACCTTAGATTCGATACCATTCTCTTTTTCAAAGTTAATGATAATCTCTCTTACTTCATCACCAGTGATATTCTCTTTTTTATAAAGAAGTTTTACCATATCTTCAATAGCACCACGATAATCTTCTAAAGAGCTAAGTACACCTTCATAATGCTCAGCTAAAGATGATTTTATAAATTCATCCATATTCTCAGCCATCTTATCACTATACTCACGGCTAGTTTGTTGTCCACCACCTAAGAATGATTGACGACTTTTCTCTAGTACCATAAGACCAGCAACATCACTCATACCATAAGTTTGAACCATAGATTTAATGATGTCAGTTGCTCTTTCAAGGTCATTTCCAGCACCAGTAGAGATCTCACCTATAAAAACCTCTTCAGCAGCTCTACCACCTAAAAGAACATCTACCTCTGCCCACATCTCATGTTGTTGCATCATAAATTTGTTCTCTTCAGGTTTATTTAAAGTATAACCTAATGCTGCTAAGCCACGAGGAACTATCGAAACTTTAGAAACTTTTTTCGCACCCTCTGTGATCTCAGCTAAAAGAGCATGACCACTCTCATGGTAAGCTACTATTTTTTTCTCTTTAGGGTTGATTCTACGAGATTTTTTAGCAAGACCAGCAATAGCTCTCTCAACAGATTCGTATATATCTTTTTGCTTAACAGTTTTTTGTGATTTTCTACCAGCTAAAAGAGCAGCTTCATTGATGATATTTGCTAAGTCAGCACCAGCCAATCCAGCTGTTAAACGAGCAATCTCTTCAATCTCTACATCATCATCCATCTTAACAGTTTTCATATGTACTTTAAGAATCTTTATACGACCCTCAAAATCTGGTTTATCTACAAGAACTTGTCTATCAAAACGACCTGGACGAAGAAGAGCAGCATCTAAAACTTCAGGTCTATTTGTAGCAGCTAAAATGATTACAGGAGTATCTGTTCCAAAACCATCCATCTCAGCTAGAAGTTGATTTAGAGTTTGTTCCCTCTCATCATTTCCGCCCATCATACCACCAGCAGCACGACTTTTACCAATAGCATCTATCTCATCTATAAAGATAATACTAGGAGCATCTTTTTTAGCTTGTTCAAATAAGTCACGAACACGAGCAGCACCAACACCAACAAACATCTCAATAAAACTAGAACCACTTACAGAGAAAAATGGAACATCAGCTTCACCAGCAACAGCTTTAGCTAAAAGAGTTTTACCAGTACCAGGAGACCCAACAAGTAAAACACCTTTAGGAATCTTAGCACCAATCTCAACATAACGACCAGGATGCTTCAAAAAATCAACAATCTCTTGAACCTCCTCTTTAGCCTCTTCAACACCAGCAACATCATCAAATTTTGTTTTTGGTTTCTCTGAGCTTACCATCTTTTTTGAGTTACCCATACCAAGGATTCCACTACCCATAGATTTTTGCATACGACCAGCAAAAAACATCCAGATTCCCATAATAATCAAGAATGGAAACATCCAACCAAACATATCTGTAAACCAGTTAGTTTCGCTAAACCCCTCATAATCTATCTTTTTCTTATCTAAAGCCTCTATAAGTGTAGTATCACCTCTAACTATTCTAGTTGTATATACCACTCTACCATCAGTAGATATAGCTTTTATAAATGTTTGACCAATCTCCACTTTTTGAACAGATTTGGTATCTACTAAATCTTTCATTTGTGAATAACTAACCTGTTTAGTTCTTTTAGCAGTTTGCATAGAACCATTTAATGATGCTTCATCACCAATAAGAGTTTTAAACACTAAAATAATTACAATAGAAAAAATCGCAAAAGTTACTAACGGATTTTTGTTAAAAAAATTATTCTCATCATTATTGTTATTTTGATTATCCGACATATCTATTTATCTAACCTTTTTTTTAAAATAAGTGTAACCCATTCATCTTCAGTTATTCTCTCTATAACTTCACAATCTTTATAAAAATTCATCACTTTCTTTTCATATTTATCTAAAATTCCAGAGATAATCAAGATAGAATCATCCCCCATAGCATCTTTAAGATCGTTTGCTATAAAAGTCAAAACATCTGCCACTATATTTGCGACAACAATATCGTACTTTTTATCTATTAAAGAGCAAGAACCCTCCCAGATATTTGAGTAGTTTATGTTATTTAACTTAGCATTTTCAATACTATTTTCAACAGAAACTATATCTGTATCACAAGCATCAACAACAGCACCAAGTTTTACAGCAGCCATAGCTAAAATACCACTACCACACCCTACATCTATAAGAGTATCATCTTTTTTAACATACTTAGAGATAGCTCTTAGTGCTGAAGCGGTTGTTGGATGGTGACCTGTCCCAAAAGCTAAAGCTGGGTCAATCATAATGTTAATTAATTCTGGATTTGGCTCATCCCAAGTTGGATGGATATAAAACTTATCTATCTGTAACGGTTTTATACTTTTTTGGTAAACATCAACCCAATCACTATTTTTAAGTTTAGATTGAATACACTCCATATCGATAGTTTCACCTAACGCTTTTTGTAAGGCTTCACAAAACTGCTCTAGTCCCCATATAATAGTGTCTAGTTCATCTTCACTTCGTATAATAAACCCATCATCAGTCTCTTCAAATCCAACAGGTAAAGTATCTGCTAAAAAATCTGAAAAGAGTGATGGATGAGATGAAACTTTAACTACTAATTCGTAGTAGTATTCCTGCATTAGTCAGCAACACCCATTACAGCACCAAGTTTCTCTTTAAGAATTTGAGGAGTAAAAGGTTTTACTATGTAGTTATTTACACCAGCTTTAAGTGCTGTAATAACTTCAGTTTTTCCACCCTCAGTTGTAACCATAATAATAGGTGTATCTTTAAAACGCTCATCAGCACGAACTTTTTGAACTAATTCAAGACCATTCATTTCAGGCATATTCCAGTCAGTGATAAGCATATCAATATCTGGATTAGCATCCATTTGAGCCCAACCCTCAACACCATCAGCACCTTCAAGTATATCTTTATAACCAAGACGAGCTAAAGTATTTTTAATAATACGACGCATTGTAGAACTGTCATCAACAACAAGTAATTTCAATTGAAATCCTTTATTTTAATATTTTTAATAAATCTAATACCAATATAATAGCAGAAAATTGTTTGTTTTTCTATTAATCTATAAGTTTAAACATCTTTGGTAAGTCAAGTGTTCCCTCATAGTAAGCTTTTCCTATAATTACACCATCAACCTCTTTAGTAGCAACAAGAGCTTCTATATCAGATTCATCTTTTACACCACCACTAGCTATGGTACTAACACCACTAGCTCTTGCTATATCTAAAGTAAACTCAACATTTACACCACTAAGTGTTCCATCTTTACCAACATCGGTACAGATAATAGCTTCAACACCAGCATTAGCAAACTCTTTTGCTAAATCGGTAGCTTTCATAGTAGATACTTCACCCCACCCCTCAACAGCTACATAACCATCTATCGCATCGATTCCAACAGCGATAGGGTATTTGCTAGCCATATCTTTTACAAATTGTGGATTTTTAACAGCAATAGAGCCAAGAATAATCCTATCTATTCCTATCTCTAACATCTTTTTGATAGTCTCCTCATCTCTGATTCCACCACCAAGTTCAAGCTTAACATCACAGTTTTTACGAATCTTAACAATCTGCTCTAAGTTTTTAGGCTCACCAGCAAAAGCACCATTTAGGTCAACTAAATGTACCCACTCAGCACCCATCTCCTCAAACTTCTTAACTAAGCTCCAAGGCTCATCAGAATAAATCTTAGCACTATCCATCAAACCTTTAGTAAGACGAACAGCCTTTCCATCTTTTAAATCAATCGCAGGGTATAAAGTCATTTTTTTCCTTTTTCTAATTTTATAATATCTCTTAATCTCATATTATACTTAAAATCTAACTAACTATAAATATTGCCTCTAAAATCAATATCTTCAACTATTGTTTCTACAACAACCTCATCATCTATCAATTCAAAAACAATCCTTATCTTCCCTTTTCTAATTCTAGATTTTCCTCTTAAATTATGTTTCAAATCTTTTATATCAAGAGTTACATCCAAATTATAGATTTTCTTTTTAATAGCTAAAACCACTAAATCATCAACTTCTGATTCTGTTATAGTATTACTATTTTTTAAAAGAAATTTACTTGCCTTTTTAAGATATGTTATTTTTATAGTTTTAATCATTCAAATATTTATATTAACAATTTTTGTAGAAGCTATCTCTTTATCTTCTGGACTCATACTACTTAAAATATTTTCAATATCTTTTTGTTCCTCATCACTTACATACTGAGTATCTAATATTTTAAATTTTTCAACCATATCATCTTTAAACTCTCTAATTATTTGTAAAAAGAGTTCAGCCTTATCCTCTCTAACTGATATTTGTACTTCCATAACATACCTCTAATAATTAACTTTTTTATAAATTAATAAAATTTTCCAATATTTTAAGACCATTATCATGGCTTTTTTCTGGGTGGGGTTGGATTCCAAACACATTGTTGTGTGCTACTGCTGATGTGAACTCATAGCCGTAGTAACTTTGTCCAATTATATCTTCACTATCTGTACAATTTACATGGTAAGTATGAACAAAATAAAGATAATGCTCCTCATCTAGGTTTTCAAAAAGTGGGTGTTTTTTAGTAAACATACGATTCCAACCCATATGTGGAACTTTTAGTGGTTCACTAAATTTTGTAGTATCAAAAGGTGTAACACTCCCTTTTATGATTCCTAAACCCTCATTTTTTCCAAACTCTTCACTACTTTCAAAAAGTAACTGCATCCCTAAACAGATTCCAAGCATAGGTTTTCCACTCTTAGCATACTCTCTTAGTGGCTCAACCATATCTCTCTCTTTTAGATGTTCCATAGCATCACCAAAAGCACCAACTCCAGGGAGGATTAGCTTATCATACTCTTTAAATCTACTAGGATCACTCTCAACTACTGTCTCTTTACCCAACTTAGCAAACGCATTTTTAACACTTGCTAAATTTCCCATATTATAATCAACTATTGCTATCATTCGTTATTTTTCACTTTTGTAAATTTTATATAAACTGCTAAACTAAATATCAAGATAGAAACACTACCAACGATAAGTGTCGCAGATATTAACTTTTCAGGATCTGTAATCGCAAACTTAAACACCAACATCAACGCTTCTATCGATAAAGCGATAATGATAGAACCCAAAAACTTAACCATCGTTTTATTTGGTCCCGATATATCATGCTCTTTATGTTGCCCTAGTATCTCCTCCTCTATAAGTGTCTTAGAGAGATCAAATATCGCCAAGGATAGGGTTAATAAAATTGTTGCTTTAAACATATCGTTAATCACTAAAGATGATAGTATTATATCATTTTCAAAAAAACTTTTTATAGCGTGTGTAAAAAGTAATAAAGCAACTGCGATAAGAGCAAAAGCAAATAAAGCATAAGTTAATTTAAAAAACCTAGAGAAAAACTCCTCAGAACTATTTTGGTGAGATATTTTTATAACCTCATCAAGTGGCATATCTAAACAAGCTATATATTTTAAATTATTATTCTCATCAAAAATCGGTTGTGATGCTGTAACAGTCAAATCATCTGTAATTAAAGATGGATATGGATCGGTGATAGAACATCTCTCCTCCCTAACAGCACGATAATAGTAAGCACGATCAGCTCTAATCTTACCAGCATCCTCATCTATCTGCTTATTTGCTGTAAATGTTGGAGTCACTTGAACACCTCGTGTATCAAGAAGATAAACACCCTCACAATTTTCCAAATCAGCTTTTATCTTTAAAAGCCTAGGCATAATCATATCGATTGATAAAGATGGTAATCTATTTGGAATATTTTTAGAAAAAAGATAACAAAAATATGCCCTAGCCTTTGTACGACCCTCAGAAAAATGTTGTATATCTGATGCTACCATTAGAATCCCTTTTTTTGAGTAATTATATCTAAATATACTATTAATTTTACTCTGAAATTATCATGAATAGATTTATCTGCTATAATTATTTAAAAAATATAAGGCTTAACTAAACTATGGGATTTAAACTATTTTTACTACTTGAAAAATTTTTAATGGCACTTCCAAAAAAACAGAGAAAAAACTTTTTTTCAGCTTTAGCTACACTTGCTTATAAGATATCTAAAAAATATCGCCGTATAGCTCATATAAATCTTGATTACGCTTTTGATAACAAGATGAGCGATGAGGAGAAAGATGAGATAACAAAGTATAGTTTTAAAAATCTATCATACAATTTTCTACATCTTATGGAGCTTCGTCATATGAGTAAAGCTGAACTAAAAGATAAGATAACTATACAAAATATAGAAGCAGTAGAGAGGGTTCACAAAGAGGGTCGTGCTGTTATCTATGTAACAACTCACTACTGCTCTTGGGAGCTAGGTGGTGCTTCTATCGGTGCTTTTATCGAACCCCTTGCTGCTGTTTATAAAAAACTAAAAAATAGTGCTTATGAGGAGTGGTTACTAGATGCTAGATCTAGTTTTGGAAATACAAACTTAGAGAAATCAAATGTGGTAAAACCACTTATAAAACTTATAAAAAACAAACAAGCTAGTGGATTACTCATAGATACAAATATCAATAAAAGAGAGGGTGTAGAGGTTGAGTTTATGGGAAAACCTATAAGACAAACCTCAATACCAGCCTACCTAGCTAGAAAGTTTGATGCTGCTATCATCCCTGTTACTATCAGAACTGATGATGAGGAGAACTACACTTTGATGATATTTGATGAGATTAAAGTTGAAAAAACAGAAGATCAAGAGGCAGATATACTAAAAGCTACACAGCTTCAAGCTGATTGGTTAACTAAGATTATCAACGATGAACCAAAATTTTGGTTTTGGTTACACCGTAGATGGAAAAGTGATAATCCAGAGATTTACAAAAAAGAAAATTATAAATAACTCTTACACTCTTTTGTTCTAGCTTCAAACAGCTTTAAAATCGTTAAGAAAAAAGCTGTTATAGCTGGTCCTAGAATCATACCCCAAAAACCAAATGTTGATAATCCAGCGATGATAGCAAAAAAGATAAGAAGCTCATCCATTTTAGTATCATCATCCTCTAAAAGTCTTGTATTTATCTCTTTTATAATTAAAGGTTTTATAAATGTATCTGCGATAATCGAGATAACCACAACAGAGTAAACAGCTATAAATATACCATTACTAGAATCCCCTATCGCAAACTCATACACCATAAATGGTAACCACATAATGATACCACCAACAACAGGAATTAAAGAAGCAAATCCATACATTATCCCAAAAAGTAAACCGTTGTAACCCATAAATGAGATAGCTATACCAAAAAGAATCCCCTCAAACATCGCTGTTACGATTATGGAGTAAAAAACAACACTCATAACAGATGATAACTCTTTTGCCATAAGTGTAGTTTCATCAACAGATATTTGAATCACCCTTTTTAGATACTCAACAACAGTTGAACCATTATACTGAGCAAAGAAATAAAACACTATTACTAAAAAAGCATTTTTTAAAAAACCAGCACTAAAAGCACCTATTTTACCTGTGATACCTAAAGCTAAAGATGTTAAATTGTTTATATTTATATCACTGTTTATCTCTTTAGTATATGGTAATATAAAGTTCATATACTCAGGTGGGGATTCTATAAGTTTACGAATCAATATCTCAACTTTAACAAGAACCTCTTGATCTAAGGCATTTAAAGATATACTCAATGTTGTTAAAAAATATCCAAGTGGAGCAAAAAATAAGATAGCTAAAAGTAAACTAGATATAAAAGCAGCAAATAGTTTTGATTTTATGTAACCCTCCAACATATTTTGAATATTTGATGTAGAGACTGCTAAAAGTGCTGCTATTGTTATGCTCATAATGAATGGTGTATATAGTAGGTACATCCAGTATAGTGAGGTCGCAAATAGGATTGCTATAAAATATTGAGGTTTCATTAAAAAAGTTTACCCTCCTCTTTTGGTGGTACTATATCTAAAATCTCATAAGTAAAACGGGTAGCTTTTCTACCTTTTGCTGTTCTTTCTAAATAACCATTTGCTAAAAGGTAAGGTTCAAGTACATCTTCCACCGTCCCCTCATCTTCACTTAGTGCTGCTGCTATCGTACTTAACCCCATTGCTCTACCATTTGTAGAAGCTAAAAGATTTAATAACCTTAAATCCATCTCATCAAAACCGTGGGAGTTGATTCCCAACTCGTTTAAAGCATACTGAGTTCTATGATGCTCTATACTTTTCTCATCAGCAACATCAGCAAAATCTCTAACACGACGAAGTAAACGGAGTGCTATCCTAGGTGTTCCCCTACTCCTTTTTGCTATCTCTAAAGATGCTTCATGAACTATCTCTTTATTTAGTTTATTTGATGCTTGTGAGATTATCTTTGCTAACTCATCTGAGTTATAAAACTGCATCCTAAAACTCATACCAAACCTATCTCTAAGTGGATTAGATAACATACCAGCTCTTGTTGTAGCACCGATAAGTGTGAATCTAGGTAAGTCAATCTTTACAGTTTGAGCAGCTGGTCCACTACCTATGATAATGTCGATTCTAAAATCTTCCATAGATGAGTATAGTATCTCCTCCACAGCAGGAGCAAGTCTATGAATCTCATCTATAAAGAGTATATCACCCTCCTCTAGGTTTGTTAGAATCGCAGCTAGATCGCCACTCTTTTCTATCATAGGAGCAGCTGTTACTTTTATATTTGTATTCATCTCATTTGCGATTATTAAAGCTAGAGTTGTTTTACCAAGCCCAGGAGGTCCAAAAAAAAGTACATGATCTAACGCTTCATCCCTTTTTTTACTAGCCTCTATAAAAACACCAAGATTCTTTTTAATCTGCTCTTGACCAATATACTCACTCCAAGCATCTGGACGAAGGGTAACTTCACTACTCTCCTCATCAGCATTAAACTTCTCTATCTCTACGATTCTATCCATCATCTTTTATATCTTAGTATGTGTGTATTTCTTGAGGAAACTCTTTTGATTGAACCTCATCACTGTAATTTTTAACAGCTTCTCTAACTAAACTAGCACCATCTATATATTTTTTTACAAACTTAGGTGTAAACTCCTCAAAAAGCCCTAACATATCTGAGAACACTAACACTTGACCATCTACATCTTTACCAGCACCAATCCCAATAACAGGGATAGAAACAGATTTAGCTACCTCTTGAGCAACATTAGCTTTTACACCCTCTATCACCATACAAAAAGCACCAGCTTCCTCAACTGCTCTAGCATCATCTATAAGTTGTAAAGTCTCCTCATCAGTTTTACCTTTTACTTTATACCCACCATCACCACGAACAGATTGAGGTAATAGTCCAATATGTCCACAAACAGCTATACCATTATCTGTTAGATGTTTTATAATATTTGCTTTATCTTTACCACCCTCTATCTTTACACAATCAGCATTAGTTTTTTGAAAAACTTTTATACCATTTTTAAGTGCCTCTTTTTTGTTAGTGTAAGTACCAAAAGGCATATCACAAACTATAAAGCTATTTTTAGCACCATTACAAACAGCATTTGTATGGTATATCATCTGATCCATTGTTGTACTTAGTGTATCATTTTTCCCTGCGAAGCTCATATTTAAGCTATCACCAACAAGAATCATATCACAGCTATCTTCAAATAGTTTAGCAAATAGTGCGTCATAAGCGGTAATCATAACTAACGGCTTTACACCCTTAGATTTTTTTATAGAATTGATAGTCATTTTTTTAGTCATCATAAAACTCTTTATTATTTTAGTAAAAAGAATTTTAACTAAAAAGTGATACAATTACACTAAATAGGAGAATTATTTTATGGGTATTCGAAGTTATATTGAAGATAACTATGATTTTGATATTGTTGATGAGTTTCTTGATCACTATAATCTTATGTGTGAAAGTATGGAAACTATCGTAATAAATATATCCGATGAAGAGATGCGAGAGAGAAGTATTGATGAACTTTTTAGAATTATTCACAATATTAAATCTGCTTCAGCATATCTAAAAATAATCTCTATGAATAGGTTAGCTAGTGTAGTTGAGGAGGAGCTTGAAGATATAAGAGATCTTCATAAACCTGTATCTCAAGAAGCTATCGACTGGCTCATTAAGATTAGTGATATGTTCGCAACTTGGAATGATGATTTTAAACAAGACAATGAACTCTCTAAAGTAACTTACTCTCTAATTAAATTACCAGATATGGAAGAATTAAATTTATGAAAAAATTAGTAGCATTTATAACATCTGGATACCCAGAAAAATCTTTTAGTGTTGACCTAGCTTTAGCTTTAGGTGAGAGTGGTGTTGATACACTTGAGCTTGGTGTACCATTTTCAGATCCAGTAGCTGATGGTCCACTTATAGAAAAAGCAAACCACAAAGCTTTAGATTTAGGTTTCAAATTTGAACACCTTTTAGATATATCTAAAGAGGTAGCACCAAAAGTAGATACACTATGGATGGGTTACTTTAACAGTTTTTACCAACAAAACTTAGATAAGCTGATTCCACTAGCAAGTGAGATAGGTGTAAATGGTCTAATTATCCCAGATTTACCACATGAAGAGGCTTTAGCTTATAGTGAACTTTTTAAATCTAACGATATGGCAAATATCAGCTTTGTAGCACCAACAGATTCAGAAGATAGAATCAAAGAGGTGGTAAGTGATGCTCAAAAATTTATCTATATGGTAGCATACACAGGAATCACAGGTTCAGGGAAAGCTGAAGATCTACAACCATTTTTAAACTCTATAAAAAGATATACGCAAACACCAGTTTATGTAGGTTTTGGGGTAAATGCTAAAACAGCTAAAGATAAAGTGGTTGGTGCTGATGGAGTAATTGTAGGGAGTGCTTTTATAGATATACTTCTACAAGATAGTAAAAACTACACTCAAAAGATAAAAGAGTGTTCAGAGTTAGCTAAAATCATTAAAAATGAGATAAATTAAAAAGTGGATAGTTCAACTAGGTTAGAATCTTACTTTAAAGAATCTACTAAACATATTGAGCATATGATAGAAGCAAAGGAGGAGTTAATCCTCCCCATAGATAGTTATGATAATCTAAAAAAGATAGAAAGATTTGCTTTAAATACTCTTATTTTTAGATTCTCTAAACTTCAAGATCTATTAGGTAGTAAAATTTTTAGACACTATTTAGAATATAACGGTTTTTCTACCATTGAGAGCAGTTTTTTCGATATTTTAAAAGAGCTTGAGAAACAGAGTATCATCGATATTGATAGCTGGAATGAACTAAGAGAACTTAGAAATGATATAGCTCACGATTATCCAGATGAGTTTGATGAGATGATTCAAAAAATAAATCTTTTTGTAAAAAAAAGTGATAACCTAATCGATATAGCAAAAAAGCTGGAGCAAAAATATTGTGAGACTAACTCAAAAAGAGATTGAAATTATAAAAAATACCATAAATAGATATATAAAAGATTCTAAAATATATCTATTTGGAAGTAGATTAGATGATAATAAAAAAGGTGGAGATATAGATATTTT
>Ga0256837_1001528_pt1 | contig 15814 bp, 13 predicted proteins | sample 4562384metaG_FD_185976 | JGI IMG/M metagenome (GOLD analysis project Ga0256837, IMG submission 185976) | Hydrothermal vent microbial communities from Guaymas Basin, Mexico - 4561-384 | ecosystem: Environmental > Aquatic > Marine > Hydrothermal vents | place: Mexico: Guaymas Basin | collected...
TTAATAAACCACCCGTTTTAGATGCGGCTTTAAAGCTGTAAGCACTTCATAACTAATTGTCTGTGCAGATTTTGCGACTTCTATGGCATTGTCAAATATAAGCAACTCCTCCTTATCTGACAAAAAACTACTGTTATCCATTGAAATTCTTCCAAGTAGTTTTATGCCCTCCGGTGTTGTATATCTATGTGAACAACTTCTCAAAAAACCATCACCATATCCAAAATCATAATTACCGACCAAAATTTCATCTTGGCTTATATAACTTGCACCATAACCAATTGAGACACCTTTTGAAACTTTTCTCAATGAAATTCTTTTTGCATAGAGAGACAAAACACTCTGTAATTGCTCTACTTGTCCCTGTTGTGGAAGTTCTAGATAACCATATGCAGCAATACCGACACGAGCCATATCTTCATTGAAATTTTCTGTTTGAAACAGCGCCGCCGAGTTACAAGAGTGAAAACGTAACGGCTTAAAAGCAAACTTCATTTGCAGATCTGTTGCCTCTTTTTTTACTTTGAGAAAATTTCTGTTTTGCTCTTGAAAAATACAGAGATCTTCATCTGCACAACTATGATGTGTAAAAACGGCTTCAAGCACTAACTCTCTTTTTTGAATTGCTTCAAACGCTTCATGCAACTCACTCATTTCAATCCCGTTTCGATTCATTCCTGTATTGACTTTTAATTCTACTTTTGTACCTTTTTCAAACAAATTAATTGCATGAAGATCATTAATTGTATAACGTATTTTTGGATGAAAACTCTTTGGTTGATCTGCCAATACTAAAACATAATCAAAAAGTTCCACAATAGATTCTGCCTCATCAAAAGAACGTACAACACACTTTTTAATACCATACTCTTTTGCCATCTCTGCTATCTGAAGGAGACCATGACCATAAGCATTGTCTTTTAGAACAAGTGCAATTTTATCTTTGCCTTTGCTTTGCTGTGCAATAATATCTAAGTTGTTAAAAAAATGTTTTTTATTGAGAGTTATATACGCCATAGGGAATTATACATTATGTTTAGTCATAAACGATTAATCGCAGAGTTTGAAGAACAAAGTTTTACACAGATAATCTTTCCACATCCAAAGAGTGACTGGAAATTTTATCTCGATGCAGCACAAAAATGTTTTATCGAAATCATTAATACTATTATAAAATTTCAAAAATGTCTTGTTATCTGTTATGATGTTGAAGCAGTCAAAACAAGATTTAAAACAGATCCAAATCTCTTTTTTGTTGCATATACAACAGATGATACATGGGCTCGGGATTGCTCAGCACTTTGTATAGAGGAACAGCAGCAAACAAAATTACTTGATTTTACATTTAATGGATGGGGAAACAAATTTCGTGCAGACAAAGACAACAAACTTTCTTTAGCCATTCAAAAATGTTATAAGAACCCTTTAATCTCTTTAGATTTTGTATTAGAAGGGGGAGCTGTTGAGAGTAATGGAGTAGATACAATTCTAACAACTGCTGCTTGTATGCTCAATCCAAACAGAAATCCAAAAATCAATACCATTACAATTACTCAAAAACTCAAAGAGTATTTTGGAGCACAACATATTCTTTATCTCAATCATGGTTATCTAGCCGGTGATGATACCGATTCACACATTGATACCCTTGCTAGATTTATCAGTAAAGATACCATCATGTATGTAAAATGTGAAGATAGCAGCGATGAACACTATCATCAAATGCTGTTGATGGAAGATGAGTTACGTATGATTGCAAAAGAAAAAAATCTCACACTCATAGCATTACCAATGCCAGATGCCATCTACTATAAGCAAGAGAGACTCCCTGCAACCTATGCAAACTTCCTCTTTATCAATGGTGCTGTTTTGGTACCGATATATAATGTCAAACAGGATCAATCTGCCTTAGAAATTTTTCAACAAACATTCCCAACAAAAGAAATTATCGGTATTGATTCCTCTGTACTTATCCGCCAGCACGGTTCACTGCACTGTGTTACTATGAATTTTGCGGCTGCTGTTACTCTCGTTTGCTGAGTCCTGATCTAAAATTGCCATAGCACTCATTATCAAATAAGTTGCCAAAGCAAAGCCTAATGCGATTAAAATTGTTTTTTTTATTTTTTCTGTTTTACTCATATTGCAATTTTAGCAAAATTTTTTCTTTTATTAATACTTTTGTAACACTTCTTTTATTAAACTTCTTATTAAATAGAAAAATTTAAGTTTCAAAAAAGGGAAATAAAAATGAAAAAAACAGTTGCATTATCTATGTTAACTATCTCAGCGCTCTCTGCAACAGAGATTGAACTTGCTCCTATTGATATCCAGTCCACAACAATTACAGAAGTAGCCCAAAAGGCACAAACTTCAGCCGATGTTGCCACAGCACTCAGCTCATCCGTACCAAGTATTGATATGTCACGCAGAAGCGGCATAGCCAATGATGTATTTATTCGTGGACAAAAACGTGATAATATCGCTGTAGAAGTCGATGGAACAAAAGTTTATGGAGCCTGTCCAAACAGAATGGATCCACCGGTTTCACACGTACTTGCAAATCAAATTGAGACTATTGAAGTAACAGAAGGTCCTTATGATGTTACAACATATGGAAATATGAGTGGTGGAGTAAAAATCACTACAAAAGCACCAAGCAAAGAAGCAAAAGGAAGCATCAATCTTGGCTTTGGATCATGGAACTATAAAAAGTTCGCTGCAACAGCAAGTGGTGGCAATGATATTGTTCGCCTTTTAGTAACTGCCTCTATGGAGTCAAGTGACCAGTATCATGACGGTAATGGGGATACTCTTGCACAACAGGTTGACAAATACATTGCAAATGGACATCCAGCTGCTGCAGGGAATGCCTATCAGGCAAAATATCATGATATGCAAGCATATAAGAAAAAATCAATCAAAGCAAAAGCTTTTGTAACAACTGCTAAGAACCAAGAGCTTCGTCTTAGTGCTACAGCCAACAGAAGTGATGATGTAATGTACCCAAACACTCCTATGGATGCCCTCTCAGATGATTCTAATATCTACTCTGTAGCGTACAACATTAAAAATATCTCTGATACATACAAAAATGTAAACTTGCAGTACTACTATTCAGATGTTGATCATCCTATGAGTACAGAGTATAGAAATTCTGCTAATGACGCAAACACTTTAAATGATACAACAAACCATATGTGGACAACGATGCAGGGCATAAAACTCAAAAACGATTTTGAGGTAAATACTTATAAACTTTTAGTTGGACTTGACGGCAGCAGAAGAACATGGAAAGGGAAATATATAAACAATAACAATGGTGCTGTTAAAGGCAATAGTATAGACCATGCCCTTACAAAAAATTCAGCTCTGTTTGCTAAGCTTGAAAAAGCCTATGGAGCATTTAGCATGAAAGCCGGAGTCCGATACGACCACTCAAAAGTAGAAGATGACAATCCAGGCCACCAGTCCAATAACTACAACTCACTTGGAGCAAATATATTTACAAGCTATGCACTCAACAGTGAGAACAAACTCTTTTTAGGTATGGGAACTGCATCTCGTGTTCCAGATGGAAGAGAGCTCTATTTTCAAAAAAAAGGGCTTAAAGGTACTCCAAACTTAAAACAGACAACAAACAGAGAAATTGATGCCGGATATGAAACAGATAATGATTATTTTAAACTCAAACTTAAAGTTTTTTATTCTGATCTAAAAGACTACATCTACATCAACTCCAGTAAAACCGCAAATATTTTTGAAAATATAGATGCAAAAATCTATGGTGGCGAAATTAGCGGCAGCTATTACGTTAGTGATGATCTGACACTTGATATGGGTGCTTCATACAAACGTGGGAAAAAAGATCATGCCCTTTCAGGTCAAACAAACACAAATCTAGCAGACATTGCACCACTGCGAGCAAATGCAGCACTAAACTATGAATATGCCAACCATTCCCTTGCAACACTTGAAGTTCAAGCAAGTAAACGATGGAGTGATATAGACAGTGATAACGGTGAACAGGAACTTGCAGGCTGGGCAGTAATAAATGCCAAAATAAAACATGCCGTAAATAAAAAATTTGACTTTACGCTGGGTGTAAATAATATGTTTAATATTACATATGCAAGAAGCAACACATATACTGATCTGACACTTGTAACAACAGGCGGAGAAAAGATGCTCCTAAACGAACCGGGACGCTATGTTTATACTAACTTAGACTTTAAATTCTAAGTTATTTTTCGCTCAGTACTCTTGATGAGTACTGATAATATTAAAACAGGCAGATCTACTCATTTATTTCTTAGTATGCTATAATAATATGAAAAGAAGATGAGAAGGTGTAGTGATATGCAAAAAACTATTGAAAACATCCAAAAGAACAGACATAATTATTACACTCAAATTATAAAAGAGATAGAAACGTATATTTATAGAGAAAAACGTTACAATCTAAATTTTTCACTTGCTGCTGTTTATGCACAAGATGAAAGTGTTATTGAACCAAGCAAACTGCAAGATACAGTAAGAAAAACAGACAAAGTTATAAAACTCTCAAAAAATCTATGCTGCATTGTCTATGATAGTACAAACATGGATAATTTTGTTAAAACAGCAGAAAATTCCAATAAAAAATTACAACAAATCTATTGTCACAAAAACTTTTTTATGAGTGCAGCAGAATCAAATGAGTTTAATGGGAACTATCTTGAAATGACAAATAGCCTTTTTGAAAGACTTGAATATGCCATAGAAAACAATCTTTATAATACTGTTATTTATGAAGAGTATATTATTTAGGAATCAAAATTAAATAAAACCGCATTCTTATTTAACTTTGATTCCTTAAAGCACCTTTTCATATAAAACAAGCTAAAATTTCTCCATGATAAAAAGATACCCAACCAAAAAAATTTACGTAGGTGATGTGCCTGTCGGTGGTGATGCACCCATTAGTGTTCAATCTATGACCTACTCTAATACTCATGATGTTGCTGCAACCGTTGCACAGATCAACCGTCTTCATTTTGCAGGATGTGATATCGTCCGTGTAGCAGTTCCTGATATGCAAGATGCCCTTGCACTCAAAAGCATAAAAGAGCAGATCTCACTGCCGCTTGTTGCAGATATTCACTTCAACTATAAGCTTGCACTCATAGCTGCAGAGTCCGTTGACTGTATCCGTTTTAATCCCGGAAATATCAGTGATAAAACAAAAATTAAAGAGATCGTCAAAGCATGTCAAGAGCGAAAACTCCCTATTCGTATCGGTGTCAATGCCGGAAGTCTGGAGAAAGAGTTCGATAACAAATATGGTCCGACTGCTGAAGCAATGGTAGCAAGTGCTGAGTATAACATCAAGTTTTTAGAAGATCTGGGTTTTGATGATATTAAGATCTCTCTTAAAGCAAGTGATGTTCAAAGAACCGTCGATGCCTATAGAATGTTACGCCCTAAAAATAACTATCCATTTCATCTTGGTGTTACAGAAGCAGGAACTATTTTTCACGCAACGGTAAAAAGTGCCATAGGTCTTGGAGCACTCCTACTTGATGGTATCGGCGATACAATGCGCATCAGTATTACCGGTGAACTTGAAGAGGAGATCAATGTCGGTCGCGCAATCCTCAAAGACAGCGGTGCTATGCCAGATGGTCTCAACATCATCTCCTGCCCTACTTGTGGACGCATAGAAGCTGATTTAGTTACTGCAGTTGCTGAGATAGAAAGACGCACAAAACACATCACCGCACCGCTTAATGTCTCTGTGATGGGCTGTGTTGTTAATGCCATAGGAGAGGCTGCTCACGCAGATGTAGCTATTGCATACGGCAAAGGAAAAGGGCTTATTATGGTTAAAGGTGAGGTCGTTGCCAATCTAGATGAAGACAAACTTGTCGACAGATTTGTCGCTGAAGTTGAAAAAATGGCAGGAGAATAAAGCGTGCAGGACAACCTCTATAACCTTGCTTTTGAACGCTCAATTTTAAGCTCTATCATCTTTGAACCAAGTCAGTTTGATGAACTGAGTGTCATTCTTAAAAAAGATGACTTCTATCTCCCTGCACATCAAGATATTTTTGCTGCAATGCTCACACTCCTGCAAAAAGATCAACCCATTGATGAAGAGTTTATTAAAAAAGAGCTTATAAAAGCAAAGAAATTTGATGAGCAGGTTCTACTTGAAATTCTCTCGGCAAATCCGATCTCTAACACAAAAGCCTATGTTGATGAGATCAAAGACAAATCACTCAAACGCCATCTTTTAACCCTTACAACCGAGATCAAACGTGTAACAGTTGAGGAAGAACTCCCATCTGCCGAAGTTGTCGATATTGTAGAGAAAAAGCTTTATGAGATTACACAGGACAACCAGACAAGCGACTTCAAAGACTCACCAAAAATGACCTTTGATACGATGGAGTACATCAAAGAGATGAAAGCTCGTGGAAACTCTGTACTTGTGGGTGTAGATACCGGCTTTAAAGAACTCAACAAAATGACAACCGGTTTTGGCAAAGGGGATCTTGTCATTATTGCTGCGAGGCCGGCAATGGGAAAATGTCTCGGACGTGGCACAAAAGTAGTTATGTTTGATGGCACACTTAAAAATGTAGAAGATGTAGAGGTCGGAGACCAGCTTATGGGAGATGATTCCACACCTAGAAATGTGCTCTCTTTAGCTCGTGGACGAGAAAAAATGTATTGGGTACGACAAAACAAAGGCATAGATTATCGTGTCAATGAGTCACATATTCTCTCGCTGAAACGCTCACGTAATGAAGGTAAACACAAACATGGTGATGTTTTAAATATCTCCGTAAAAGATTATAATAAAAAAAGTAAAAAATTTCACTCAAACTACAAAGGCTACAAAGTAGCAGTTAATTTTAACGAGCAACCCCTCCCGATTGATCCATATTTTCTAGGTATATGGCTAGGAGATGGCACCAGTTCTAATGTCTCCATAGCTACAGAGGACAAAGAGGTCGTTCATTTTTTAAATGAGTATGCAAAAAGCCTGCATCTTCAAGTAACAAAAGCACATAAAAATAAAGAAAAATGCCCAATGTACTCTATTACATCAGGGCAACGTGGAGGATACTATAAAGATGATAATTCTCTGCAGACTCGTTTACGTAAGCTTAACGTATTGGAGAACAAACATATTCCTCATATTTACCTGCAAAACTTACGCAAAAATCGTCTTCAACTTTTAGCTGGTCTAATTGACAGTGATGGTTATTATGATAGAAAATATAATGTTTTTGAAATAGTCCAAAAAGACAAAAAACTTACACAACAGATAAAATTTTTAGCAGACTCTCTTGGGTTTAGAGTTTCCATGAAAACAAAGATTGCACGTATCAAAAAAATTAACTATGAGTGTGAAGTCTATCGTCTAAGAATTGTTGGCGAGCTTGAAAAAATTCCGACAAAAATAAAAAGAAAACAGGCACGTCCACTCAAAGCAAAACGTGATGTAAGGCATACTGGCATTCAAGTCAAATATGACAAAATAGATGATTATTATGGCTTTACCATAGATGGCAATCATCTTTTCTTACTTGAAGATATGACAGTTACACACAATACTTCTTTTATCTTAAACACCGTAAACAACCTAATTCTTCAAGGCAAAGGAGTTGCCTTTTTCTCACTGGAGATGCCTGCTGAACAGTTGATGCTGCGTCTTTTATCTATTCAGACATCTATTCCGCTGCAAAAACTGCGCGTCGGAGATATGAATGATGATCAATGGAGCTCTTTAAATGGGGCTGTAGATAAAATGAATGCTGCAAAACTTTTTGTTGATGATCAAGGAAGTATCAATATCAATCAACTCAGAAGTAAACTCAGAAAACTTAAAAATCAACATCCGGAGATTGAAATAGCTGTTATTGATTATCTTCAGATTATGTCGGGTATTGGTAATCAAGACAGACACCTCCAAGTTTCTGAGATCTCCCGTGGGCTGAAGATGCTTGCCCGTGAGTTAGAGATGCCGATCGTTGCACTCTCACAACTTAACCGTGGACTTGAAAGCCGTAATGACAAACGTCCAATGCTCAGTGATATTCGTGAATCTGGATCTATTGAACAGGATGCCGATATTATCCTCTTTGTCTATCGTGATGATGTTTATCTCTATAAAGAAGAAAAAGAGCGTGAAAAAGCTGCCAAAGCAGAAGGCAAAGAGTTTACCTCAACCTATGTGGAAAAAGAGGAAGAGGATGCTGAAATCATTATCGGAAAACAGAGAAATGGTCCAACAGGTCATGTCAAGCTTACTTTTCAGAAAAAACTTACCCGTTTTGTCGATGCTCCAAGCTATGCAAGTGCAATTGAGACTGTCTATGAAAATGTTGACACTTCATCAGCACAGGTTGATCTGCCAAATGTTGAAATGCCACCAATTTAGACGATGGCTGCCTTAGAGAGAGTTGAACTGCTTCGCTCTAAAAGAGATATTTTCTATCTCTTTTTTCTCTTTTTACTTCTACTTACGTTTTCACTTTCTTATAAATACTATCACTACAAAGAACTTACAAAATTTGACTCACAGCTAGTTCACGCAAGCGTCCTCAAACAATACAGCAAAACAAAAACAACAAAAGAAGGCAAGCAAAAGAGCTATCAGGTTTTAAAACTCAAGAGTGATGATGGCTTTACATTTTACACAACAGCTTCAAAAAATCTGCCCAACTACAAAGACAAAAATATTCTCATGGAGATCTGGGCAGGTAAAATCAGCTTTTTAGCCTATCTCAAAGGTTTCTTTGCTTTTAGTAAAATTATAAAGCTTGATAAAAAACAAAACCCTTTTACAGAGAAGATAGCAACGACTATCTCCAATGCTCACGCAAATCAAAATGCACGTGCTATCTATGAGGCACTTTTTTTAGCCAAACCACTTCCCCATCATCTCCAACAACAATTCTCAAATCTTGGCATATCCCATCTTATCGCCATCAGCGGTTTTCATCTTGGAGTTCTTTCAGCCATTCTCTTTTTTCTTATCAAATACCCCTATAAGATCTTACAAAACAGATACTTTCCCTATCGAAATCTACAGCGTGATACTTTTGGAATTATCTCTCTTTTTCTTTTTGCCTATATGCTTTTCTTAGGCTCACCGCCCTCACTGCTGCGAGCTTTTGTTATGCTTGTTCTTGGTTTTGTTCTTTATGACAGAGGTATTAAAATCATCTCAATGCAGACACTTTTACTCACTGTTTTACTGCTTATTGCACTTTTTCCAAAACTACTTTTTAGCATCGGCTTCTTTTTAAGCCTAAGCGGAGTTTTTTATATTTTTCTCTTCTTAATCCATTTTCAAAAAAAGAGTAAGCTCTGGCAATTTGTACTCCTTCCTTTTTGGGTCTATCTGATGATGTTACCCTACTCCTTGGCTATCTTTGGAAATTTCAGTCTCTACCATCCGCTCTCAATTCTCTGGACCTCTCTGTTTACACTTTTTTACCCACTCTCCATTTTTTTGCATCTCATTGGCTTTGGAAATTTACTTGATGGTATACTCAATATGCTTCTGCAGATCAATCCTCACGCAGTCAAAATTCAACTCAATCACACGCTCTTATATGCAGAAATTTTACTCTCCCTCTTTGCGATCTTTAAAAAAGAAGCCCTTTATTTACTGCTCTTGCTTGTTTTTTCTATTTTGATATACGGCATCTATCACATAACATAATTTCAGTCCATAGAGAAAGATGATCCACGAAACATATATCCACAGAAATAAAAACATAACAATAGCAAAAGAGCCATACATCGTTGTATAAGATTTATTTAAAAAGACATAATAGATAAAAGCATTCTTACTGGCACTAAAAATGAAAGAGATAATAAAAGAGCTTACTAGCGAAGCTTTTGGATTGACCTTTGCGTTTGGACCAATTTGAAAAATCAAAAAGAAAAGCCCCCAGATGATAAGATAGGGGACAAGCGGTAAAATATTAAGACCCGATGTCAAAGCATTTGAAGCCATTAGAGTTGCTACATATCCTGTAATATAAAAAGAGAGACTAAGTGCAATAGGAGTGAGCGTCAGTATTGTCCAGTAGGTTGTTATACTCTCCCAGAGTGTTCTTGATTTTGCATGAAAAATCTTATTTGCAATATATTCAAAGTTTTTAAAAAACATCAACGATGCTATAAGAATCATCAAAAGCCCAAAAGCACCGACTTTTGCAGAGTTTGCGACAAAACCATCTATATTTTTCATAATAAGTTCAGACTGCACCGGCATTAAATTTGAAAATATAAAACTTTTGATTACTTCATAATGATCAGAAAAACTCGGCATCGAGGTAATAAGCGTAAGCACTATTAAAAGAAGAGGAATAATTGTAAAGATGGTATAAAAACTCAGACTTGCTGCAAAAAGAGTCAGTTCCTTGTCTACAAAGGCTTTTATAAAATTTTTAATCTCTTTATAAATTTTAAAAGCCTTTGTTTTCATTTTGCTAATCCAGACCCATTTTGGCAGGATTTAAAATATTGTTAGGATCAAATGCTTTTTTGATCGATTTAAAAAGAGCCATCTCAGCATCAGAAAATGCCATCTTCATATAAGGTGCTTTTGCAAGACCTATACCATGCTCGCCAGAGAGTGTCCCACCAAGATCTACAGTTGCCTGAAAAACCTCTTCAATAGCCTGATAGGCAATTTTCACCTGCTGCGGATCACTCCCATCAACCATAACATTGGTATGCACATTACCATCACCCGTATGCCCAAAACATGGAATATTAACCTGATATTTCTCTGCAATAGCATAAAACTTCTCTAAAAGTTCCGGTAAAACCGCACGCGGAACCGTTACATCTTCATTGAGTTTTTTACTGCCATATACGGAGAGTGCAGGAGAAGCATTACGGCGGGCAAACCAGATATCGGCTGCCTCTTTTTCATCTTTTGCACGACGAAATTCACTACAACCATTCTCTTTAAAAACTCTCTCTATCTGATCAAGCTGAAAATTAAGATCATCTTCCAGATTCCCATCAACATCAGTTACCAAGAGCGCTCCCGCATCGATCGGCAGACCCTTGTTAAATGTCTGCTCAACCGCACGAATGGTTAAATTATCCAAAAACTCCATAGCAACCGGAGTAATGCCACTTGCCATTGTTTTATAGACTGCTTCCATAGCATCCTTTACAGTTGGAAAAATTCCCATTGCAGTCTTTGTCATTTTAGGTTTTGGAATTAATTTGAGTGTAATCTCAGTAAGTACAGCTAAGGTTCCCTCAGAAGCAATTAAAATACCACTGATATTATACCCGGCCACATCTTTAATGGTACGTTTCCCGGCTTTGATGATATCTCCGTTTGGTAAAACTGCCCGTGTAGCCATAACATAATCTTTGGTAATGCCATACTTTGCAGCACGCATACCACCGGCATTTTCACTCACATTACCACCAAGTGTTGAGTAGTCTTGAGAAGCAGGATCTGGCGGATAGAAGAGTCCTACCTCTTCGACTGCACGTTGCAAATCCATATTGATAACACCCGGTTGCACAACAGCTACCATATTTTTCATATCGATCTCTAAGATCTTGTTCATATGTTTTTCCATTGCAAGGATAATACCGCCTTTACTTGGCAGAGCACCACCGGTAAAACCGCTTCCCGCCCCACGTGGGACAATAACAATGCGATACTTGTTACAATACTTTAAAATTGCACTGATATCTTCTTCATTACGGGGAAAAATAACAGCATCAGGTTCAAAATGTTCCCGTGTTGCATCATAAGAGTAGGCAATCAAGTGTGCTTTGTCACTGTAAATATTCTCTTGACCTACTATTGACTTGAAATATTTTATATGCTTTGGTTCTATCATACTATTTTTCCTCTATTTCAAATTCATGTAAAAGATTTTCTAACTCTTTATGACTTTTTACGATCGCATAAAGCTCTTTGTTTTTTTTATTGTTCAATACCAAAAGTTCATAATAGTGTGGTGCATACTCCTGCATCTCATCACTCCCTGCACCCCACCATGCCGCATCAATATTTTTTACACGTGTATAAAAAGGAGTCTGTTTTTTCTTAACTTCAAGCGCTGCATCCGTAATGTTTAAAATAGTAAAACTTTTAATATCAATCGTATAAACTTTATGATCAAGAAAAATAAATAAAAGTCCAACACTTGTGGCATTTGCAAAAGCCGCAAAATCAGACTTTAGCGGTGTGGGGTGTCCTCTAAAAGAGAGAACTGTTGCAAAGAGATCGGGATGTATCCACTGAATATGGACACTTTTTGAAATTCTATGATAGATCTCTTCATTTGGTGCGATTAAGAGTGCCCGAGAATAGCCAAATGCAAGTTCAACACTGTCTCCAACTGCTGGTTTCCATTTGCCATATGGCAAAGAATTATTTCTAAGAGCATTAAACTCACTCATCGCAATGGTTGCTATTTTACTTTTTTTATCAAAAGCAACAACTGTAGCATTTTTTAAAATAGTACTGTGATCGGGTGTAATATGATGAACAACAAAACCGCTCACACCTAAATCTATATTTTCAACTTTAATTTGAGCGCTGTTTTTTTCATTGTCTAAAGTAATAATTGGCGCTTTTATCACAGATGCAAAAAGTTCAACTGCAAATAAAATGAGTAAAATTGTATATTTCATAACACTTCTTTCTTTTTAAGTAATGCGATTATATCAAACAAACCTCAGACTAAGCCAAAATTTGATAATCTTTGCAAATTATTTATCAGAGGCTACTATTTATGATACGATTTTTCATACTTTTCTTATTTACAACTTCGCTTTTTTCTGCAACAGTAGAACGAGAACGTTGGAAAAGCGGAGAGACTTATTTAATCTTTTTAGAAAAAAAGAAACTCCCTCTCAAAGAACTCTATTATGGTTTGGATAAAGACGATCAACGTCTTACCGAAGAGATGAGAACAGGTGTTCACTACCAAATCTTAAAAGATAATAATGAAACTATAGAGCAAATTCTTCTTCCACTCAATGATGAACTGCAAATTCATATCTACAAAGATAAAAATCACTATAAATTTGAAGCGATTCCTATTGTCAGCACAACAAAAACAGAAGCTTTTTCAACTACTATTACAAGTTCACCTATGTACAATATTCTTAAAGATACAGGCAGTAAAAAACTTGCTCAGATTTTTGTTTCAAGTTTTAAAAACTCACTCAACTTTAAAAACGATATTCGCAAAGGGGACAGACTGGTGATGATTTATGATCAAAAATACCGTCTAGGTCGCCCTTTTTCTATGCCTACACTTAAAGCTGCAATGATAGAGATGCGAGGGAAACGTCACTATATCTACCGTAATGATGATGAGAGATATTATGATGAAAAAGGGCATGAAGTTGAAGGTTTTTTACTTGCCCGTCCTGTTCGTGGTGCACGTATATCATCTTACTTTACAAAACGCCGCTGGCATCCTGTACTGCATAAATGGAAAGCACACTTGGGCGTTGACTATGCGGCTCGTCGTGGTACACCGGTACGTGCTGCGGGAAGCGGAAAAATTATCTATGCTGCACGAGCCGGCAGTTATGGGAATCTTATAAAAATTCGTCACTCAGATGGCTATGAAACGCGATATGCGCACCTCAAATCTTTTAGAAGAGGTATTCACAGAGGCAAGTATGTCAAAAAAGGTCAAGTTATTGCCTATGTTGGGACAACCGGCCGCTCAACCGGTCCACACCTGCACTTTGAACTGCGAAAACGAGGCCGTGCTATAAACCCTCTTCAAGTGGTTCAGGTTACAACGAAAAAACTTCATGGAAAAGCAAAAAAAGCCTTTATGCGTCTGAAAGAAAATTATGACCAGAGTATTGAGCTACATCTCAAAAATGACACAAAATCTAAAAAAGTTCACTCGTTTAAAGATATCTCCTATATTCACTTTATAGGCAAAAAAGATGGATAAGATCAATGCTATAAAAGAGCTCAAAGAGACAAAATTTATACAACCCATAGAGATAAACTACACTCAAAAAGGGATCAACAAACGTTGGGAAGCCGTACTTTCACATGACAGTGTAGCTATTTTACTCTATCATAAAGAAAAAAATGCTTTTATTTTAGTGAAGCAACTTCGAGTTACAGTACTAAACAAAAATCCTGACAATGGCTATATGTATGAACTCTGTGCCGGCATTGTTGATAAATCATGTTCAAATATCCAAATCGCAAAAGAGGAGATCTTAGAAGAGTGTGGCTATGATGTTCCACTAAACTCCATAGAGAAAATTAGCTCTTTTTACACCTCTGTAGGTATCTCAGGAACACATCAAACACTCTACTTCGCCCAAATAGATGAGCAGATGAAAAAAAGTGAAGGCGGTGGTATTCATGATGAGGAGATTGAAGTCATTACCCTTCCCATTGATCAGGCAAAAGCATTTTTATTTGATGAGCGCTATCAAAAGACAACAGGTGTTTCACTCGCTTTTTACTGGTTTTTTAACACAAAGCTTAAGCAAACTCTATAGGATCCATATCGACCTCAGCCAAAGGCACCATACAAGCACGAACAGCTTTAATGATATCGGTACTTTTATCTGCTCGCAAAAGTATCTCAAACCTGTACTTATTGGCAACCTTTTCAATTGCACACTTCTTTGCACCCACAATCTCTATTGTCTTAAAAGCTTGCAGTTTCTCTTGCATTGCGCGCATTGATTCTTGTGCCTTGCATCCGTTTTTATGGGCAAATAAGATACGACAGAGTTTTTTAAAGGGAGGATAAAGTTCTGCTCTAAAAAGTTTTTCATCTTCTAAAAATGCTTCATACTTTCCATAGTAAGCTTGAAAAAATGCTTCATTAAATGTCTGGACTATCACCTTTGCATCTTTTGCCCGTCCACTGCGTCCGGCAACTTGAATCAATGAAGAGAGTGCTTTTTCTCTGGATCTGTAATCTGGCATATTAAGCATATTGTCCATGCCAAGGACAACTGCCAAGGTCACATCATGATAATCATGTCCCTTGCTTAACATCTGCGTACCGACAAGAATATCACTCTCTTTGTTGTTAAAACGCTCAAGCGCTTTTTTTAGTTTATTTGCCGTTGTTATCGTATCTCTGTCAAACTGTTCTATCGTTGCCTGTGGTAAAAATTCTGCTATATTCTTTACTGCTTGAGCTGTTCCCAAACGAGAGCTTACAAGATTATGGGAACTGCACTCAGGACAGATCTGTGGTATAGCCTGCGTAAAATTACAGTAATGACACTGCAATGCACGTTTTTCTTGATGCAGACTCATTCCTACTGAACAAAAAGCACATGTAAAAGTATGCCCACAATCTCCACAAATAAGATATTTAAAGTTTGCCCGTGTTGGTAAAAAAACTATTGACTGCTCTTTTTTTTCAAATGTTTTTTTCAAATTTTCTACAATAAGTGGTGTAAGGGCTTCAGTGGATCGCTCATAGACAAAGGTTTTATTTGAGTTATAATAGCCCCCTTTTAAGCGAATATGAGGAAATTTTACATAGGAACTCAGAGATGGAGTAGCCGATCCAAGTACAACAGGTATATCATAAAGTTTTCCCATATAAATAGCAATATCTCTGGCATTATAACGTGGACGTGAAGCGGACTTGTAGCTGTCATCATGCTCCTCATCTACAACTATCAGCCCCAAATCTTCTATTGGCAAAAAAAGTGCAGATCGTGCACCCGCAATAATTTTTGCCTCACCACTGTAGATCTTCTCTAGTGCTTTTTTCTTTTGTAACGGAGTAAGTTTGGAGTGCCACATAACAAA
>Ga0256837_1001529_pt1 | contig 15808 bp, 18 predicted proteins | sample 4562384metaG_FD_185976 | JGI IMG/M metagenome (GOLD analysis project Ga0256837, IMG submission 185976) | Hydrothermal vent microbial communities from Guaymas Basin, Mexico - 4561-384 | ecosystem: Environmental > Aquatic > Marine > Hydrothermal vents | place: Mexico: Guaymas Basin | collected...
AAACTCTCCTGTTGTACTTAACTCTGCCTACCAAAGACACCAGTTCTGGGATGGACGTGCAAAAAGTTTAGAGCAACAGGCACTCGGACCGATTGAAGCGGATGTTGAAATGAACATGCCACTGAGCGAACTTGTTCCTAAACTAAACAAGATAAAAGGATATAAGGTACTTTTTGAAAAGGCATATCCTGGCGAAGGTATTACAAAAGATACAATCGCAAAAGCCATCGCCTCTTTTGAAAGAACAGTAGTCTCTACAGAGTCTCCTTTTGACAAGTATGCAAAAGGAGATAAGAATGCTATCTCAACAGATGCAAAAAAAGGCTTTATACTCTTTAAAGGAAAAGCGCACTGTGTGGATTGTCATGACGGTTTTAATTTCAGCGACGGCAGTTTTCAAAATATCGGTCTTCATGATGGAGAACTTCAAGGCAAAGAGCTTGGGCGTTACAATGTGAAAAAGAGAGCAGCTTGGTATGGTGTATTTAAAACACCTACACTAAGAGATGTTACAAAATCCTACCCTTATTTTCACGACGGAAGCGTAAAAACACTCAAAGAAGCAACTGTTATCTGCTCACAAGGCGGCCGTTATGAACATAATGTCAAAAACAAATCAGATGTAATGGTCGACAGAAATCTCAGCGAGAGAGAAGTCGATGAAATTGTTACATTTATGAAAGCTTTGACAGGACCTGATTTGGATATAAAAATTCCAACAAAATTTCCACAATAAACACCGAGGATAAAAAATGAAAAATATAATTTTAGCATCACTGCTTACAGTAGGCTCACTTTTTGGCGCAGACCATATCATAGATCAAAAAGGAAAAACATTTATTCCCCATGAGATAACAATCGCAGTAGGTGATACTTTGACATTTTTAAACTCAGATCCATTTGCGCATAATGCATACACGGATGATGAAGCAAATGAATTTGATATCGGGATGCAATCTCCCGGCACAAAAAAGACAGTCACGATTAAAAGTGCCGGTAAATTTGATGTAGAATGTGCCATCCATCCAAATATGCTTTTAGAAGTAACAGCAAAATAGCTTGATGAAACTTTTACTTGCAACTCTGTTGTCTGCCTCTCTTGCTTTTTCACAAGAGACTCTGGACCACGAGGAGATGATGGAGCTTGGCAAAGAGATCTATGAAGTCACCTGCATATCCTGTCATGGAACCGATGGTCAAACAGATCCGCAGATGAAACTTGTGGTAAAACCACGACAGCTTAACAAATCTATTCTTACACAAGAGCAGATGTTTCGTGTCGTTAAGTTTGGAGCACATGCTTATGGTGCACACGCAGATATCATGCCGACTTTCAAGTATGTTTATGATGACAATCAAATACGCTCAGTTGTCCATTATGTCTCACAAACATTCAATAAAAACAGAGATAAAAGGGTCAAAAAACTCCTTGATGAATCAAGCAAACTGACCTCAAAACAAGAAAAAGATATGCTCAAAGTCGGTAAAAAGATATTTCATAGAAAATGTGGCATGTGCCATGGTGACACAGGCAACGGAGAGAGTGAGTATGTAGAGCAGTCCAAGGCAGATGAAAATTTCATCTATCCATATAATTTACAAAAGATTCTTCTTACAGAAGAGCAGATCTTTTTATATGCAAAGTTTGGAGGCCACTTTTGGGGAACAGCTAAAAATGATATGCCTTCATGGAAGAAAAGATATAATGATATTCAACTGAAATCTACTGCACATTATGTGCACCAAAAGATAAAAAAAGCAAATAGATAAAAACTCTCTTTAAACCTCTTATGCTATAATCGCGAAACTATTTATACTATAAGAGGTTCATCATTATGGCTCAGACTATAACAGAAAAAATATTCTCCGAACATGTTGGGAAAAAAGTATATGCAGGCGAGATTGTACGCTCACCTATCGACATGGTTATCGGAAATGACATCACAACTCCTATCTCCATCAAAGCATTTGAAGATAGTGGTGCAGAATCTTTAGCAAATCCGGACGGGTTCTCTATCGTACTTGACCACTTCATCCCTGCAAAAGATATTGCCTCTGCAAACCAGGCAAGAATCTCTCGTGACTTTGCTAAAAAGCACCAACTAAAAAACTTTTTTGATGAAAAAGATATGGGAATTGAGCACGCACTTTTACCGGAAAAAGGTCTTGTCGTTCCGGGTGACGTCATCATCGGTGCAGACAGCCATACCTGTACACATGGTGCACTCGGAGCATTTTCAACAGGAATGGGCTCAACTGACCTTGCATTTGCGATGATTACAGGCGGAAACTGGTTTAAAGTACCTGAGTCTATCAAAGTTGTTCTCTCCGGAAAACCCGGAAAATACACAACCGGAAAAGATATTATTTTAGAAATCATCCGTATGATTGGAGTCGATGGTGCTTTATACCAGACCTTAGAATTTACAGGTAGTACTATTTCACATCTAACAATGGATGATAGATTTTCTATGTGTAATATGGCGATCGAAGCTGGTGCAAAAAGTGGAATAGTTGCAGTTGATGATATCACAAAAGAGTTTTTAGCTGATAAAACATTAGCTCGTGAACCTAAAATTCACTACTCAGATGAAGATGCCTCATATACACAGATCTTAGAGATAGATGTTGCGAATCTTGACCCTGTAATTGCATACCCGTTCTTACCGTCAAACGGCCACTCTGTTGTACAGGCACAAGCAGATAAAATCAAAATCGACCAGGCTTTCATCGGTAGCTGTACAAATGGACGATTGAGTGATTTAAAAGTTGCTGCTTCAATTTTAGAAGGCAAAAGAGTACACCCTGATGTACGTCTTATCGTTACTCCGGGAACACAAAAAATCTTACGTGAAGCAAATCATCTAGGTTATATCGACATTATTGTAGATGCAGGAGGTGTTGTAAGTAACCCTACCTGTGGAGCATGTCTCGGTGGATATATGGGAATTCTTGGTGATAAAGAGGTTGCAGTCTCGACCACAAACAGAAACTTTGTAGGACGTATGGGAAGCCGCTCATCTAAAGTTTATCTTGCAAATTCAGCCGTTGCGGCTATATCAGCAATCACTGGATATATTACAGATCCTAGATAACTGTATAAAATATTTTATCATTATATATGGTTATTTTAGATACAATGCCGGCCGAATATAAAAATAACCTGAGGAAAATATGAAAAAATCTCTCCTACTATCTACTCTTTTGCTAAGCTCTCTTGCTTTTGCAAATGATTATATGTATGAAGTCTCCCCACAGATTGGTATCAATTCAGCGGAAGGAAATTTAGGCTTTAAAAACAACTCTTATATCACAGGTGGGCTGGAGTTTCAAATGAATACTCCCGAATCCAAAATATCTCCTGAACTTTCACTTTTTTATGCTCCAAATGTCAACTATTCACAAAGCGGAAGCAGTGATGTTATGAGAGTGATGGCAAATGGTGTCTATTCATTTAAAAAACAGAGTACAATCACACCTTTTGTAAAAGCAGGTTTAGGTATGGAGTTTTTAACAACAAATAAAGCAGGAAATGATGACCGTCCTTTTGTTGATGCCTCTTTAGGGCTTAAGGCAGATATAACGAAACAGCTTTCACTCAAACTTGAAGCACTTTATATGCTCAAACCTGGTTTCACACATGCAGGAAGTGCTGATAGTAATCTCGTAACACTTTTTGGATTTAACTACGCCTTTGGGCATAAAGAAATTTACCATGAAGTATATAAAGAGGAGTCTTCTCAAACGCAGTCAAAACTTCAACAAGAAGCAAGTGAAGCACAAACGGCACAAAAAAGAGTTATTCCTCCTGTAGAGGTCATTCCCGTTCTTAGCAATGAGACAGAAGTGATCCAACAGAACCAATTTAAAAAGCTTAAAGATGACCAGGCTGTCAACTTACATATTAAGTTCCAGTATAAATCAACAAAAGTTGCGAACAGTTCACTTGATACAATCAAAAAATATGCACGTTTTTTAAAGAAGCATCCAGAAAAACGTGCCAAAATCATCGGATACAGTGACAGTATAGGCAGTGTAAAATATAACAAAAAACTCTCAAAAAAGAGAGCTGATGAAGTTGTAAAACTACTCATCAAAAATGGTGTTAAAGCATCACAGCTAATAGCAGTCGGAATGGGTGAAGCAAATCCTGTGGCAGACAATGCAAGAGAAGCAGGACGCGCGCAGAACAGACGTATAGAAACTAAACTTATCAAATAAAAGGAGATATAAATGAAAAAACTACTACTGATACCAGCTTTGCTTGGTACTATGGCAATGGCACAAAACTACAAATATGAGCTTTCACCGATGATTGGGTACAATCTTGCAGAGGGCAACCTTGGTCTTGACAACGATGGCTACTTTACAGGTGGTTTGGAGTTTCAGATTAATTCTGAAGATACAAGAATAAGTCCGGAATTTTCTCTCTACTACGCTCCGAGTGCGGATTATGCAACAAGCGGAAGTACAGATATTATACGCGGTGCTTTTAATGCAGTCTATACTTATGACAAGGTAGATACTTTTACACCATTTGCTAAGGCCGGTCTTGGGATAGAAAACTTTACAACAAACAAAGAAGGAAATGACGACCGTCTCTTCCTTGATGCCGGTATCGGTGCAAAAATGAGTTTTACTGAGAATTTAGCACTCAAACTAGAAGCTATCTATATGCTCAAACCTTCATCTTCTCATGCAGGAAATGCAGACAGCAATCTTATGACTCTCGTCGGACTTACCTACTCATTTGGAGAACAAGCGCAAAAAGAGTTTGCTCCAAAAGAGGAAGTTGTAGAGATTCAAGAAGTCATTGTTGTTGTACCTCTTGTTGATAGTGATGGAGACGGTATCGTAGATGCAGATGACAAATGTGCTAATACCCCAAGTAATACAACAGTTGGGATTACAGGTTGTGCAGTAGCACAAGATGATGATCATGATGGTGTATTTAATGCTCAGGATATCTGTCCAAATACACCGGCTAACTCTGCAGTCGATGAAAATGGATGTCCTGCGATAATCGCATTGGATATTAAATTTGAGAACAACTCATACAAAGTTAAATCAGAGTCATACTCTAACATCAAAAGATATGCAGATTTTTTAAAAAAATATACAAATTACAGTGCTAAAATCGTTGGCTATACTGATAGTGTAGGACGTGCATCATACAACCAAACTCTTTCTGAAAAAAGAGCAAAAGAGGTTGTGAAAATGCTAATGGCAGAAGGTGTAAAAGCATCCCAGCTCTCATCAAAGGGAATGGGTGAAGCAAATCCTGTGGCAGATAACGCAACAGCAGAGGGACGTGCGCAAAACAGACGTATCGAAGCAGAGCTTATCCACAACTAATGATAGATATCCCCTGTGTCATCTTTGCAGGTGGCAAAAGCAGTCGAATGGGAGAAGACAAAGCACTTCTCCCATTTGCAGGCTTTAATACGCTTACACAATACCAATACACAAAGCTCTCCACGATATTTAAAGATGTATATATCTCCTGTAAAAATAGCTCAAAGTTTGATTTTGAAGCAGAATTTATCGAAGATATAGAGAATTCAAATATTTTTGCTCCGACGCTTGGATTTGTAACTGCGTTTAAAAAGCTTACAAATGAGAAGTTTTTTGCAATAAGTGTTGATACACCATTTGTCAGTAAAAAAGAGATATTAGCACTTATGGATGCAGATGAAAACAGCTATGATGCGACAATTGCAAAAACAGATGAAGGTATCCAGCCTCTTTGTGGCATCTATCATACATCACTAAAAGCATCATTTGAAAAAATGTTACACAACAATGAACACAAACTCGGTCTTTTACTAAAAAATTCTCATACAAAATATGTTTACTTTTCCCAAACGCAGCCCTTTTTAAATCTCAATCACCCACACCAATATCAAGAAGCACTCAAAATTATACGAAATTATTAACAGCACTTTGCTATAATATTGTGAAATAGACTTTACAATATAAAAGAGTACAAATGAATTTAACACACCTAGATGAAAATCAGCGCCCTAAGATGGTAGATGTAAGTGACAAAGAGGATACGACAAGAGTTGCTGTTGCAAGCGGTATAATCCAAATGAGTCAAGATGCCTATGATGCTATTGTCTCTGAAAAAACAAAAAAAGGTCCTGTTTTACAAACAGCTGTTATTGCGGCAATAATGGGAACCAAAAGAACAAGTGACCTTATCCCCATGTGTCACCCCCTTAATTTAACAGGTATTAACTGTGATGTAGAAGAGATTGCATCACTACCCGGTTTTAAACTTACAGTAAAAGCAAAACTTACAGGACAAACCGGTGTTGAGATGGAAGCACTCACAGGTGTAAGCGTAGGTCTCTTGACAATTTACGATATGATAAAAGCGATAGACAAAGGGATGATCATTCAAAATGTACAACTCGAATCTAAATCAGGAGGTAAAAGTGGAGACTTTAAACGATAAACTTGAAGGAAAAAAACTGGAACTTACCTATCCGTGTAATTGGTGCTACAAAGTCATAGCGACGGAGGAAGCGGCACTTAAAAAAGCCATTCATGATGTTATAGAGGAAAGAGAACATAAGCTGACTCACTCAAACAACTCAAAAAGTGGAAAATATGTAAGTATGAACTTGGATCTGCTGGTACATAATGAAGATGATAGAACTTTTATCTATGATGCACTTAAAAAACATCAAGATATTAAAATGGTTCTTTAAAAAAGGAGTTAACAATGGATACAAATAAACTTGAAGAGAGTGTTAAAAAAGTATATAGCCATAGATTTAAAACCATTTCAAAACGTATTGTAAACGCAATAAATAAGTTGGAGCTTGATTTAGACGAACTCTCTAATGATGAGATAAGAGCCCTCACGACAGCACTTGTAGAGGAGGAGACAAAATCCTTACAAGCAGAAGTAGAAAAACTTTTGGCACAAAAAGAGAGTATTGAAAGAGCTTTGGAGAAAAAAGCTGATGAATTGCAAGAGGCAAAATATGAGATATTTAATGTCCTTGAAGATGAAATCAAACCAAGCGAGAAGACTCTACACAGACTCCATCAAATCAAGCTCCAATCTATCGACCTTTATGATATCTTAAGTGAAATGGTAGAGTCTGCAATCATAACAGCTTTAGAAAAAGAGAGTGAATTGGATGATACGCTCAAAGAGGTCATCAAAGAGATAACTTTTGAAGCGATAAAAGAGGGCTCGTTAAATACAATACGGGTACGAAAAATCTTATCTACCATTCTTGCTACAGCAATTGAAGTTGCAGAAGCAACGCCAACAAAAGCAGATGAGATACTGCGTTTAACATTGAAGGGAATGCGTAGCGGTTTGGTTAAATCTATTGACAGGTTCAAGCAAAGAGTTGCATATATGCCGGTAGAAGCAAAACATATTCTTATTGAAGATTACGATACTATTATTGAAGATTTGAACCAAACAGATACCCTCTTTTCTCAAATTATCCTTACACAGGCGAGTGAAAGTTCCCAAATTTTAAGAAAAATGCTTGTAGATATCAATAAAGATATGCATTATGACTTAGAAGAGCTTGTACTGATTTCCAAAGAGACTGCAGATGTTATTCGTGAAAGATTTTCCAATTTTGCTAAAGCTGCTGTAAAAAAAGCAGATGTAGCGCTTCAGTCACCAAGGGCAAAAGAGGCAAAACGTATGGGTGCTCAAGCAATAGAAGCTGCACGTACTGCTCTAGGCTCAGCAATAAAAACTGCCAAAGATGTTATCGACAAAAAAGATAAATAGAAACTTAAAATAAGAAATTATTATAGTTAGATAAAATCTAATTATATCAACTGTAATATAATTTCACTAAAACAGAAGGAAATATTATGATGATTCATCCAGCTACAGTTCACTTTGCAATGGTTTTACCGGTTGTTGCTTCCGCATTTGGTGTTGCTTATATGATAAGCAGAACTCAAACAATGTCAAAAATTTTGGCAAGAACTACACTAGTAGCAGCACTTGCTATGATAGCGGCATGGTACACAGGGAACCAGGCAGGTCCACAAATATTTGATTATCTCAGTGAAGCGGGCAAACATGAACTGCTAGAGCATAAAGAGTTGGGACTCTATCTTGCCATAGCAATGGGAATTATTGCACTATTACAAATTATTGGATGCAAGCTCCAAAAATTTGGTATTCAAGTTTTAGCTACCCTTTTACTTATAGGAACAATGTTTACTACTTTTCTTCAAGGAAAAGATGGAGGAGAACTGGTCTACAACTATGGGATGCCCTTTAAAGCCTATATGATGGAAGACTCCTTAAAAGAAGCTGCTGCAACAGCTGACGAAAGCGAAGATTGCGATACACAAGTAGAAGCATATGAAGATGCTATTGATGATATTGCATCCATGTCTGAAGAGGTAGATAAGATTTATGGTAACAAACCGGCTCCGCAAGAAGATGAAGAAGAAGATGAGTAAAGATAAACAAACAACGCGGGAGATACAAAAAAGTATGCTAGAAGCACTGCAAAAGTATCTTAAAGATAAAAATTCTGCAAAAGAGTTCTCTCTTTGCATGAGAGAGAGCTCGCAATGGCTCAAAGAGAAAGAGAAGTAATGCAAATACTTTGTACCGATGTTTATCAAACGCAGTTGCATGCCATACTTGATGAGTTTGCTCAAGAAGATCTGGTTGCAACAAAAAGTTTTAAGCTCTATCTAGACACTATCATTGTTAATATACCAACAAAGGTTGGCAAGTACAAAAAATCAGTTCTGTTTGATGATGAAAATATAAAAGATGTAGAACATAAAGGTTTTCGTATTCCTTTTTATATTGAAGAAAAAACAGAAACTTATCTACTCCTTGGTATGGTAAAAATATAGTTTTCTCCGTACTATAAGGGGCACAAATCAAAAATATACGCTTCAGTAATATAACTTCTTCAAATAATTTAAAACTGTTTCAATTAGTAACTAAAATAAGTTTTTAGAATAATATTATCACAATTCTATCTCATTTTTCTGTATAATGGTACTTGCCCAAGAATTTACAATTAATGTTTAAAATGGCATAATACAGGTGTAAAACTCTTTGTAACACAAAGTGAAATATATAAATACACAAATAAACAACCTATTTTTAAAGGAGAAAATGTGGATATTAAGAAATCTCAACAAGACTTAGACACGGCATCCAATGAAGATGCTAATAGTACAAGTGTTGGGAGAAGAGACTTTTTCAGAAAGACAGCAGCATTATCTGTGACTGCACTTGCTGGAACATCACTTCTATCCTCGAACGCTAAGGCAGATGATCCAGCTATTATGGAGCCTCAAAAATGGGGAACTTCATGGGGAGATCCTGTTACAAAGAACCTCTACGGAATGCCATCGAAGTATGAGCATAACGTAACAAGAAGATATACTAAGCTATTGGCTTCTGGTAACTTCAGAGCATCAATTGCAGTAACACCAATCCAAGAATCAAGTGGAATCATTACGCCAAACGGACTTTTCTTTAGCCGTTCTCACGGTGGTGTAGCTCATATTGATCCAAATGAGCACAGACTTATGATTACCGGTTTGGTTGAGAAACCTATAGTTCTTACTATGAAACAACTCAAGCGTTACCCGAGTGTTACACGTACTCACTTCATCGAATGTCCTGCAAATGGTGGGCAAGAGTGGAGAGGTCCTCAATACAACTCAGTACAGTTTGCAAAAGGTTTTATGTCTTGTGCAGAGTGGACTGGTGTTTATGTAAAAACTATTCTTGAAGATTTAGGTCTTAAACCGGAAGCTAACTGGATGTTGGCAGAGGGTGGAGACTCTTCAAAAATGGGAAGAACTATTCCTATCGACAAAGTTTTAGATGACGCAATGATCGTATGGGGACAAAATGGTGAAGCACTTCGTCCTGAGCAGGGCTACCCTGTTCGTTTACTTGTTCCGGGTTGGGAAGGTAACTTATGTGTAAAATGGCTAAGACGTTTAGACTTTGCAACTGAGCCTTGGTACTGTAAAGAAGAGACTTCAAAATATACAGTTCTTAAGCCGACTGGAAAAGCTATTCAGCATTTCTATGCAAATGAAGTAAACTCGACTGTTACATCTCCATCTCCAGAAATTGACTGGTCAGACTTAGAAGATGGTGACGTTGTTGAAATCGAAGGACTTGCATGGTCTGGTATGGGTACAATTACAGGTGTAGACTTATCATTTGACGGTGGAAAAAACTATGTTGAAGCAAAACTAAAAGGTCTTGTTCTTCCTAAATGTTGGACTCGTTGGAGCTATATGCATACATACAAAAAAGGTGAAGAGTTATTTCTTACTTCTCGTGCTATGGATGATGCTGGATATATCCAACCAACAATTGATCAAGAGACATTAAAAGTTGGTGTTGAAGCTGTTTATCATAGAAATGCAGTTGAAACATGGAAAGTTGAAAAAGACGGTAAAATAACTCACGTAGAAATTCGTTCTCAATTAGATCGTAAACCAAATGGTGAATTAGTTATCGAAGGGAAGGCGTAGTAATGTTTAAGTTAAATAAAAAATTATTAATCTCAATTTCTGCAGCTGCGACTCTGTCATTAGGTCTTTCAGCTTGTATGGAAAGTGTAATGCCAAGTAGTGAGACAAACACTCCTGCCTTAGCTTCAATAGACGGTGGTGTAAACTATCCGGTAAAAGACAACATGACTGGCCCTTATCATGTCAACCCACAAGTTGCACAGATGAAGATATTTAATGGTCGTGTGCCAACTGAAAAAGAGTATGAAGAGTGGAACTCTGATGTAATGCCGGATGGTACGGGACTTCCTGAAGGTCACGGTACAGCAGAAGAGGGAGAAGAGGTATATGAAGCTAAATGTGTAATGTGTCACGGTGACTTTGGTTCAGGCGGAGGTGGATATCCAGCACTCTCAAAAGGAACAGCTTCTGAACTACATGAGACACTAGTAAACCAAAGAATTAAACCGGATACTGACGGTCCTGTACGTGTATTTGGTACATACTGGCCTCAAGCTAGTACTTTATGGTGGTATATCAAAGATGCTATGCCTCATCCATTAACAGACTCCTTAACAGATGATGAAGTGTATGCTCTAGTGGCATATGTTTTAAACATCAATGAGTTTGAAATTGATGGTGAAGAGGTAGATGAAGAGTATGTGCTTGACCGTGAAAAATTCTTAAAAATCAAAATGCCGAATGTAGATGGTTTTGAACCAAATATTGACGGTCCAAACGGTCGTGACAATGTTCGTAAATACTTTGCAAACCCAGATAATTTTGGTGCACAGAAAGTAAAACCTTCTGAGCGTTGTATGCATGATTGTCAAGAGCCAACTGCAAAAGTAGTTTATATCCAAGGTGTTGGGATCAGTGATTTTCATCCACCACTTTCAGCAGCAAGAGATTTACCTGTAGAGGAATCTTCTAGTGAATTCAATGTTGAAAAAGCATATACTGAAAGTTGTGCAATGTGTCACGGTGCTGATGGAATGGGTGCTCCTGTAGTTGGAGACAAAGCAGGATGGGCAGCTTATATGGCTAAAGGAATAGACAAAGTTTACCAAAATGGTATAGAAGGTACTGATTCAGGTATGCCTCCAAAAGGTGGAGCTGATCTAACAGACTCAAACTTTAAATCAATTGTTGACTATATGATCAACAAAAGTAAATAAATACAAAGGATAAACAAATGGAAAGAAGAAAATTTTTAAGTATGACTTTAGGTGCATTGGCTTTAGCTGCTGTACCTGCAAGTGTAAAAGCAGAGGATTTCAGAAAATCAAAGCCGACGGTATGGACAGCTCACACTGTTGATGATGCTATTAAAGCAATGTATGGTTCAACTGCATTAGTTATGGAAGGCGTAAAACTTAATGCTCCTGATGTTGCAAGTAACGGTGGTGCAATTCCAGTTGATTTTTCAACAGACAAAGATGTTAAAACTATCGCTGTTTTCCAAGATGCGAATCCAGAGGCTGCAGTTTTAGTAATTGAAACAAACAAATACAGTGTTAATAAATACTCTATCAAAATTAAAATGGCTAAATCAGGTACTATTACAATCGTTGCTCAAGGTAATGACGGTAAGCTCTATGCTGCTAAGAAAACTCTAGATGTTGCTCTTGGTGGATGTGAAGGTTAATTCCTTCTCATTTATATAATTAACAAATAAATATTAAGGAAATAAAATGGCTGGAATTAAAGTAAAAGCAAAATTAAAAAATGGTGTTGTAAATGTTAAATCTATGATCAAACACGCGATGATGACATATAATATGGCTGAGAAAAAGACAGGGAGCAGAGATAATGCAAACTTTATCACACATCTTACTGCGACTGTAAATGGTGAAACAGTACTTGATATGTCAACTTCACAGTTTTTATCAAAAAACCCAATCTTTAAATTTAAATTTAAAGGAATTGGTGCTAAAGGTGACAAAGTAGAGATGGTTGCTGTTGATCTTAAAGGAAAAACATACAAAGGTAAAGGTAAAATTAAATAATTTACCCCTCTGTAACACAGGAGCACTTTAGTGCTCCAAACCCCCTCTTCTTGAAGGTTTCTCTTCTCTTATGAATCATCTTATTTTGATATAATTACATAAAATTATTACTATTTTCTAATAAAGAGCTATAAATGACAAACAATACAATTGGCAAAATTTTACAACTATATATTACCCAGGACGATGAAGCTAAAACACGCATCTCCTCTCAAAGCGTCGAAATAGATGAAAAAGGCATCAAGGGTGATAAGTTTTATGCGAAAGATTTCCAGCGCTCTATTTTAATCACCTCTACTGAAAGTTATACACTCGCTGAAAATAACGGTATTGAAATAAACACAGGAGTACTTGGCGAAAATATTCTTATAGATATTAACCCCTATGCTTTGAGGGCAGGTGATACAATTCAAATAGGTGATGCTTTGTTAGAGATAACACAAAACTGCACCCTTTGCAAAGGGCTGACATCTATCCACTCAAAATTGCCAAAGCTTTTAAAAGAAGATAGAGGAATTTTTGCAAAAGCCATTAATGGAGAAACAACGATTAGAGTTGGAGATAGTGTTAAAATTGTGACTCATTAATCATTTATATAGATAAACAATGATAGAGTAATGATTATTTTTTAAAGGATTCTCATGCAATATAAATTTAAATTTTTACTGCTTCTCTCGCTTATTATTTCATTGTTAGGATGTACACAAATACAACCTTCACTTAAAACTACAATATCAAACACTACTCAAGATGTACAAGTTTTTACATCAAAAAACAACGATGGTAAAATTAATGCAGAAAGTATTGAAACAGCATTTGAAAGCGTTGGATTGAGCATCCTTGGCAACAATGACATGAATAAACCTTTTCAAGCAAGATTTGGAAAGACCCACTATAAACATTACAATCTTGCAATGTATATGAATAATGAACTAAATTATAAACTTATTAAGAAATACCCCCAGTTTGGAGCACTCACACCACTTACAATGTCAATCTACACAACTGACAATAGCATCAATATAGCGACCCTAACACGCAACGGTATCGCACGTGCAACGCAAATACCTGTAACCGATCCAGATCTCATAGCTTATACAGAACTCATCAAAAAAGCGCTCAAAACCGCATTGCCAAATGGAAAATTTAAAAATCTTCCATTCTCCACAGTCAATGATAAAAATCAATCCTATCAAGTAGACTTTGTTATGGATGCTTATCTTGAAAACGGTTCGTCGTGGGATGATTATATTGAAGATTTTGAAGCAGAATTTGAAGCGGAGATGGAACCCTATGGTTTTTTATTTCCAAACTTTCTCAACATCCAAGAAGATCTCTTTGACTTAAATGACTATTTCAAATATGACTTCTATCATACCTACTCAATCTGTAAATTTGATGTTATTTTTCCGGTATCAAAACTCCATCCAGAGGCAGGTGCATGGGCTCCATGTTCATTTTATATTTACAAGCTGAAAAATGAGAACAAGATGCATATGGGATTTTTAGGGGTAGAGAACTGGATTACAACCCTTGATATTAAAGACGAAGAATCGATTAAACCTCTTACCAAAGCTCAAGAGATTATTAAAAAAATTTTACAAGAGCTAACAAACTAATGAAAGGATTTTTATAGTGGATTTACACAAATTTTTATGGGAATATGGGCTCAAAGTTCCTGGATATGATGTCACTGTTATCAATGAGAGAGAAGCAAGAGCAGCAGCAGGTATCCTTGCAACACTCGGAATGATTGTTATATTTGTTGGTATTGGATTTAATCATATCATCGTAGCAAGAGTATATTTAGCATTTTTATTTATTGATTTTACAGCAAGAGTTATAAGTCCAAAATACTCTCCTTCTCTGCTCTTGGGAAAATTTATTGTACAGAATCAAAAACCTGAATATGTAGGAGGATTACAAAAACGATTTGCTTGGACACTTGGCTGGCTTGTTTCTTTTCCTATGCTCTACTGGTTTGTTTTCAATTGGGACATTACCTTTTATAAAGTTATGATTTGTGTACTTTGTCTTACCTTAATGACTTTAGAGAGTGCCTTTTCTATATGTGTCGGTTGTATGATCTACAAAGCAATCATAGATAAAAATCCGAAGCACTGTCCGGGAGGGGTCTGTGAGATACACCAAAAAGAGCCTATCCAAACTTTTAATCCAATTCAAAAAATAATTGCACTATTAACTGCAATTGGACTTATTGCAGGAATTTATCTCTTCCTTGCCAAAACAGAATCAAAAACATTCTTTGGTGATTTCTTACATGAAGCAGTTTTAAGTAAATCACAGCTCCAACAAGAGAGTGATGAAAAATACCAAAGAGAGTTGGAAAAAGAGTTTGGAGATGATGACTTTTAGCTATAGTATTTTACTACTCCACTCATTTGGGAGCCCATATTAAGTAAGATCATATCTGCAATGACTAGAGCAGCCATAGACTCACATACTACAGTTCCCCGGATTGCTACACAGGGGTCATGGCGTCCTTTAAGAGCAAAATCCACCTCTTCATTCTCTGTTGTGACAGTATGTTGCTCTTTAAATATGGACGGAGTAGGTTTAAAATAGACATTAAGAACAATATCTTCACCATTGCTTATGCCACCCAAAATTCCACCTGCATGATTTGACTCAAAACCATTTGCACGTATGGGATCATTGTTTTGTGAACCGTGAGAACGAGCACTCAACACTCCATCTCCAATCTCCACTGCTTTGACTGCGTTTAGCCCCATCATGGCATCTGCAAGCACTCCGTCAAGCTTGTAATAAAGAGGCTGTCCCAGTCCGACCGGTGCACCTTTAATGACAACACGAGAAACTCCACCTACGGAGTCATGCTCATTTTTAGCTTTTAAAATAGCCTCTTTTTGTGCCTCTTCTTTTTCTTTGTCCAGCGCATAAATAATACTGCTCTTAGCAGCCTCATAATCAAAGTTTTCACCTTTTATACCTGCAACCTCGCTAATACCGCTTACAACAGATATACCAAGCTCCCGCAGCATCAGTTTTGCAATAGCACCGGCAGCAACACGTGCTGCAGTCTCTCTGGCTGAACTTCTTCCTCCACCCCGGTAATCCCTGATACCGTACTTATGAAAATAGGTGAAATCAGCATGTCCCGGACGAAATACATCTTTAATATTTGTATAGTCTTTAGACTTTTGGTTTGTGTTGTAGATAACCATGGCAATAGGAGTACCGGTACTTTTACCCTCAAAAACACCACTGAGTATCTCAACTTTATCAGCCTCTTTTCTTGCCGTCTCAAACTCACTTTT
>Ga0256837_1001532_pt1 | contig 15779 bp, 21 predicted proteins | sample 4562384metaG_FD_185976 | JGI IMG/M metagenome (GOLD analysis project Ga0256837, IMG submission 185976) | Hydrothermal vent microbial communities from Guaymas Basin, Mexico - 4561-384 | ecosystem: Environmental > Aquatic > Marine > Hydrothermal vents | place: Mexico: Guaymas Basin | collected...
TTAAAAGGTAATTAATAATATGAATAAAAAATTTAGATTAGTAACTAGAAGTGATATGGATGGTCTTGTTTGTGCTGTAATTTTAAAGCAGTTAAATTTAATTGATGAGATTACATTTGTTCACCCTAAAGATATGCAAGATGGTACTATAACTATTACTGAAAATGACATCATTACAAACTTACCTTATGTTGCAAAAGCTCATTTAGTTTTTGACCATCACGAGAGTGAATCTATCCGTAATGGTGAAGCTGATAACTATATAATTATCCCTGATGCACCATCTGCTGCTAGAGTTGTTTATGATTACTATATAAAAGATAATGACCTCTCTATGATTCGTGAAGATATGATGGTAGCTGTTGATAAAGCTGATGCTGCTCAGTTTTCAAAAGATGATATTTTGAATCCAAAAGGTTGGGATTTACTAAGCTTTTTGATGGATTCTCGTACAGGTCTTGGAAGATTTAGAGATTTTAGAATCTCAAACTACACTTTAATGATGGATTTGATTGATTATTGTCATAATCACGGAATCGAAGATATTATGAAACTTCCTGATGTTAAAGAGAGAGTTGACCTTTTTAACAAATACTCTGCTGAATTTAAAGACCAATTAGAAAGATGCTCAACAATTCATGGTAATTTAGTTGTTCTTGATTTAAGAGATGAAGAGATTATTTTCCCAGGTAACCGTTTTATGATTTATGCGATGTTCCCACAAACAAATATCTCTATCCATGTTTTATGGGGCTTTAAAAAACAAAATACTGTTTTTGCTACTGGTAAATCTATCATAGATAGAGGTTCAAAAACAAATGTTGGTGAGTTGATGCTTAAATATGGTGGTGGTGGACATGGTGCTGCTGGAACTTGTCAGATTGATAATGACAAATGTGAAGATATACTTAAAGAGTTAATTACTGCTATTACAAATGATGGCTAGAGACTTAAAAGTCTCTAGTTAGTTTTTTTCTATTTTTTTACTCAGTTCATCAACTGTATTGACAGTTTCAATATTTTTTATAATTCCATCTTTAACTTCAACGATAATTATTTTTTCAACATTTTGGTTTGCTCTATATGGAGCAGCAATACTTTTCTCTTCTAAAATAAGAACTTTATGCTCAAAATCTCTAAGACCAGGCATAATAAACATACTTCTGATTAAAGATGGAGCAGCACTTACATCTGCCACAAAAATAGCATTATTATCTTCTAAATAAGTAGGATTTTTAGTTACAAAAAAATCGTTACAAGTGTGAGCCATATCTTTTGAAAAAGCAAAAATAACTTTTGTAGTTGTTGATTTTAAACTATGTGATTTCTCAAACTGATCGTTTAGTTTTAAGTTAGCTAAACTTTTATTTAAAACAAGTTTTGGTTGAACTGGTGTATCAGTTGTTTCTTTTGAACTACACCCAATAAACATAAGTGCTGTTAAGAAAAATGCGATTATTATTTTCATAAATCTCTCCGAATTTTGATTTATAGAATAGTACATTATAGAAATTTTAATTATAAGATATATAAAATTTAAGTATAAATATTAATAATTCTCAAAGGATAGTTAATAATAAACTAAAATATAGTAAAATCTCAAATAAATTTAACAATAGGAAATAAATATGGCATGGGCAACAGCAAAACATATACTTGTAGATAGTGAAGCAAAATGTAAAGAGTTAAAAACTGAGATAGAAAATGGGGCATCTTTTGATGATATGGCAAAAGCACACTCAAACTGTCCATCATCTGCACAAGGTGGAGATTTAGGTAAATTTGGTCCAGGGCAAATGGTACCTGAATTTGATAAAGCTATTTTTAGTGGTGATGTTGGAGTAGTTTATGGTCCAGTTCAAACACAATTTGGTTACCACCTAATCGAAATCACTGGTAGAGGTTAGTCAAATATGGTAAAAGTATCAGCAATTCAGATGAGCATGAGTGAAGATAAAGAATCTAACATAGCAAAAGCTAAAAGATTAGTTATAGAATCTAGCTCAAATGGTGCTAAAATCATACTTTTACCAGAACTATTTGAGGGGTTATACTTTTGTAAAGATATGGATGATAAATATTTTTCATGGGCATCACCCCTTAAAAATAACAAACTAATAAAACAGTTTTCAGATTTAGCAAAAGAGCTACATGTGGTTATATTAGTTAGTTATTTTGAAAAAAATGAAAGAGAAAATACTATTAGTTATTTTAACTCACTTATTGTTATAGATTCTGATGGTAGTGTTATGGATAACTACCGTAAAACTCATATACCTGATGGTGTTGGTTATGAGGAAAAATTTTACTTTAAAGCTGGTGATTCTGGTTTCAAAGTTTACGATACCACTTATGGAAAAATCGGAGTTGGAATCTGTTGGGATCAATGGTTTTGTGAAACAGCAAGAGCTTTAACACTTATGGGTGCTGAGATTATTTTCTACCCAACTGCGATAGGTAGTGAACCTGAGATAGGGTTAGATTCTAAAGAGCATTGGCAAAGGGTTCAGATGGGTCATTCTGCTACAAATACAGTTCCAGTTGTTGTAGCTAACCGTATAGGTTTAGAGGTTGGTGAGAGTTGTGAACTTACTTTTTATGGTTCATCTTTCATAACAGACTACACAGGTGCTAAGATAGCTGAAGCTTCTCGTGATAAAGAGGAGATTCTTTATGGTGAATTTGACTTAGAGGAAAATGCTAAACAAAGGGAATATTGGGGTCTTCTTAGAGATAGAAGAGCTGATGTTTATGGTATTTTAACAAGAATAAATTAAAAAAGCATCTAAAAAAGATGCTTTTTTGAATTTATTTCTCACCTCTTTTTTTCGCTTTAAATAAAACTGGTGTTCCAGTAAAGTTAAATGCTTCTCTCATTTTGTTAGTTAAGTATCTTCTATAAGTAAAGTGAAGTCCACTTGGTTTATTCATAATGATAGCTATTTTTGGTGGTCTAGTTTCATACTGAGTTCCATAGTAGATTCTTATAACTTGCCCACTAACACTTGGAAGAGTATGTCTTCTTAGAGCTTTTTCTATAACTTCATTTATTTGTGAAGTTGGGATTCTTTGTGAGTAGTTTTCATTTATCTCTAAAATCATATCGTGAAGTTTATCAACTCTTAGGTGAGATTTAGCAGATAAAGTTATGATTGGAGCATAAGCTAAGAACTTAAATCTTTCACGAACCTCTTTAATAATTTTGTCGTGTTCTTCTCTTTTAGATATATCCCATTTATTTAAAACGATGATAGATGAAAGTCTATTACTATCTACAAGCCCGGCTATTTTTTCATCAAGATCCATAAAAGGCTCACTAGCATCTAAAACAACAAGTGCCATATTTGAATTTTCAAGCATCTCAGTTGTTCTCATAAGAGCATATTTTTCGATTCCCAAAATTCTACCACGACGACGAAGACCAGCTGTATCTACAAAAGTAATCTGTTTATCTTTATACTCAACAGTCTCATCAATAGGATCAATAGTTGTACCAGCAACACTACTTACAACAGAGCGTTCTTCACCTAAAAGAGCATTTAAAAGTGAACTTTTACCAACATTTGTACGACCAATAATTGCGATTTTGATGTGGTTAATATCTTCTTCATTAAACTCTTTAATTCGGTCATTATTTCCAAAGATGGTATCATCAACAATAACACCATCCATCTCATCTTCATCCCAATAAGTAAAGCTATCTTCTTCTTCATTGTTTTTAGAAACATTTGCAAAAAAGTCTTCATCATTTGTTTCTGGTTCAATGATATTTATATCATCATCTTCATCATCTTCTTCTTTCTCTTTAACAATGTCAGAATCTGGAATTTTAGAAGCAACCCAGTCAAGAAGTTCAACTGTATTACGGTTATGAGCAACAGAGATTCCAAAAATAGCATCAGTACCAAATTCATAGTATTCCCAAAGTTTTTCTTTCATCTTGTCGTTATCAATTTTATTTACAACTAGAGCCATATCTTTACCCATAGCTTGAAGTTCATAAAATAGTTTTTTGTCTTCCTCTTCAGGTAAACCTTTTCCATCAACCATATAAAGGATAATATCTGCTTTATAAGCAGCTTTTAGTGACATCTCTTTAATCTTATCAAAAAGTTCACACCCTTTGTCTAATCCACCAGTATCAAGAAGTTGAACCTCTTTGTTCATAATAACAGTAGTTCTTCTTTTAACATCCCTTGTAGTACCAGCTACATCAGATGTAATAGCATCTCTGTTTTTTACTAAACGGTTAAATAGTGAACTTTTTCCAACATTTGGACGACCGATAATGGCGATTTTTTTCATGATAATACCTAATATGAGTTTGAATAATTATGCAATTATATCTAAATAAGAGGAGATTTATAACTTAGGAATTTAAGAGTTTATAATAGATTATTTAATTCTCTCAAAAGAGAGAATTTATTTAGCAACTACCCAAACATAGAATATGTTTGTTTTTGGATCTCTCCATTTTGCTTTTATATCAGAGCTAACTTGAGCATCTGTATTTACACGAGTATTATTTGTGTTTGTTGAAGTGTAACCTATACCATTCTCTTTTTGAGTAGAGTATGAACTAGATGTTATATTTGCTCTTTTTTGTTTTGCTAATTCTGTTAAGGCACGATCTAAGGCAAGTTCCTCTTGAGCAGCTTTACCTTTCATGTGTGAACCACAACTACCAACAGCACCACCCAAAGAGTTGTCTATCCAATCTGGTTTTTCAAATTTTGAATGAGGTTTAGCCTGAGTGCTATTGCACCCAGTTAAAACCAATCCAATTAAAATAATTGAGCTATAAAATAATCTCATTAGTCAGTTGGAAATTCTTTTTCTAAAGAATCTAAAGCTTGTTTAGATTGAAATTGTTGCCATAAAGCTTGGTCGTTACCCATACTTGTTTTCATAGTATTTTTAACTTCTTTGTTTACAGATTCATCAGAAACAGCTACTAAAACATATAATTTACCATCTTTACTTCTGAAAGTTTTAACTTTTCTTGAACCAGAAAGGTCTAGTTTTGCAGTTTGTTTTGTAACAGCAGTTGTAACAGAATCCATAGTTTCAGCATCACCATTACCAGTTGAACGCATAAAATCTTCCATTTTAGCTTTAACTTTAGTATTTACTTGGTATGCTAGTTTAGCACGAGCTCTAGTCATAGCTTGAGCTTCTCTCATAGAAGCATTTTTAGAAGTACCGATACCAACAGCTGCATAAGAAGCACCTTCTATAGAAGAGTTACATACCCATTCAGGAGCTAAAGCACCAGCATCATCTCTACATCTTTCATCTAATGTTTCTTCAGCTGGAGTTGGCATAGCATTACCACACCCTGTAATTGTAAGAGCAACTAAACCTGCTAATGCCATTGTTGTAATTGATTTGATCATTTTGATCTCCTTAATTTAATTATTATAAAAATTATACTTACATAATCTTAAATAATATTTATTAATTGTAATTTCAATATAATGGCATCAAAAAATTGAAAAAGGCAAAATTTGAACTACTATTATTCATACGAACATTTTAAAAAAGATACAAATTTATTGATAAAAAAATCAAAAGAGTTTCATCCAGAAGTTATTATTGGAATTGCTAGAGGTGGTTTAACACTATCTCATGCAATAGCTGAGGGGATGGATATTCGTAAAGTTGAAACGATAAGAACTGAACTTTATGATAAAAGTTGTAAAAGGGAAGAGATAAGTATATTTGGTGAGTGTAATCTATCTGATGTTAGTAAAGTTTTAGTGGTAGATGATATTTCAGATAGTGGAGATACTCTAAAAGCTATTATGATTTACTTGGAATCTAATTTTAAAGATATAGAGTTTAAATCAGCTACACTTTATTATAAAAAAACATCTTGTTATGAGCCTCATTATTGGATAAACGAGGCTACTGAGTGGATAGACTTTTTTTGGGAGAGAGATTTTTCTTGATAGTAAAATCAGTATCATATATATAAGAACTAATCTCTTGCAATGTACTAAACTCAAACCCAAGTTCAGGCATTAGTCCGTGTTTATCTATCGAATCTAACATTATTGAGGTTTCTTTTTTTGGTTTTACTACCCATTTTGACATATTTTCTACAAAATCTTTTTTTATAGGAAATGCTCTTAGGTAGTTTTCTTTTACTATCTTCATAGATGGGGCAGAAACTGTTTTAGTTTCAAAGTGGCAGGTGGTACAGTTTCCATTAAAAATTAAACCTCTCATATCTGTTGCATTTAGTGCTGATATAAGAAGTAAAATAAAAATTATAGTTTTCATAACTATTTTTTAGCCTCTTTTATCATCTCGTAAGCTTGATTTATCTCTTGAGTTTTTTCTGTTGCTTCTTTCATATAAGCTTCATCTTTACCTTGTGATTTTATGATGTCTGGATGGTATTGACGAACTTGTTTTCTGTATGCTTTTTTTATAACACTCATATCATCATCTTTGTTTACACCTAATAATTTGTAAGCATCATCTATATTTGCTTTTGGTGTTATGTTGTTCATCATTTGTTCAAACTGATCAAATATAGCATGGTAAGAATCCGGATTAAACTCAAATGCTTGTGCTATAGTTTGTAGAATCTCATCTTCTGCTTCACTTACTTCACCATCAATAAAAGCCAATTGAATTAAGAAACCTATAAACTGTTGTTGCTTTGCTTTATCTCTTTTTGTAGCTTTACCAAGTTCATGAGCGATAAATTCTAGATTCTCAAAATTATCTTTTTGTTCATCAAATATCTCTTTTAATATACTTTTTGTATGTTCTGGTTCTGGAAAAACAGCAGATATATCATCAAACATGATTCCAATAAGTTGTGCTTCAAGAGCATCAACTTTCCCATCAGCCTTAGCTACTTTTGCAACAAGTGCCACAAACATACCAAGTTCAGTATGTTCTAGTGATTCTTTAGTGATTTTGACATTTTTCAATGACTCTTTTGAATATTCAGTCGTATAACTAGAATAACTTTTAAATACATAGTAGAGTACAGCACCCAAAATTGCAAATACGATTATATTTCCCATAAAAATTCCTTGATTAAAATTAATCTAATTGTACTCTATAAAAATGAATAGATAATTAGATATTATTCCTAAAAAAATAAGGATAAAAATGTTTTATTGCTTAAAAAATTCAAAACAACAAATTCAAGATATATTAGATAAATTAAATAACACTCATGAAGATTGTCATCCCTATGATTATAATGAATGTGATTATATATATTCTCAAGTAGATGATAAAGAAAAGTTTGAAAAGAGTTTAAAGGAAGCTATAAAAATGATAGAAAAAGCAAATAGTTATACGAAAGAAGGTTCAAAATAAAAGGGCTAAATAAAGGTGTAAAATATATGCTCATAGCATCTTTTACATTTGCAATAATGGGTGCTTTTGCTAAACTCTCAAGCCAATATATGAGTTCACTTGAGGTTGTGTTTTTTAGAAATATAGCTGGGGTAATTCTCATTGGAATTGCAGTTTTAAAAAAGCCATTGGTTCAAAAAGGTGGTAAACCTTGGTTACTATTTTTTCGTGGATTTATGGGTTTTAGTGCTTTATTAGCATTTTTTTATAACATAGCACATATTTCACTAGGTGATGCTATGACATTTTCAAAAACATCACCTATTTTTACAGCAATCTTTGCTTGGATGTTTTTAAATGAAAAGTTATCATTAAAAGCTTGGGGTGCTATTGGTTTAGGATTTATAGGGATTTTACTTATAACTCAACCTAGTGGAGTTGGATTTACTAAGTATGATTTACTTGGAATCTTTAGTGGAATCGGTGCTGCTTTAGCTTACACCTCTATAAGAGAGCTTAGAAATTATTATGATACTAGAGCGATAGTTTTATCTTTTATGGGTGTTGGAACTATTATGCCAATATTACTTTTTATTATCTCTCCATATTTGGATGTTAAAGAGTTTGACTTTATATTTGGTGAGTTTGTTATGCCTAATGGTGTTGTTTGGCTTTATGTTTTAGGGATGGGAATCTTCGCTACAATTTCACAACTTTTAATGACAAAAGCTTATGGTGAAACAAAGGCTGGAATAGTAGGGGCTGTAAGTTACTCAAATATAGTTTTTTCCATAATTGTTGGTCTATTACTTGGAGATTCTTTACCAAATATAGTAACTTTTAGTGGGATAATTTTGATAATTTTGGCTGGAATAATTGTAGCAAGGGCTAAGTAAATTTAGATATAATTTCATTGTCACCAGCGTAAGCTGGGACAATATTTCAACAGAATAGGAGGAACTTTATGAAAAAGTTTCACCTAAAGCTAAGATTTGTAATTTTCCGATTCAAATTTAGCTTTAAGATGGAAAGGGTTTAAACCTTTTCCAATCTTTCTGTTGAGATTATACATAAAAATAGATAAAATAGTAAATAAATTTAAGGAAAAAAGATGATTCTACTAACTGGACCTTGTGTTATAGAGAGTGAAGAAAATATTTTTAAAATAGCTAAATCATTAGAAAAATACCATAAAGATGAAACAATTGATTTCTATTTTAAAGCTAGTTTTGACAAGGCTAATAGAACATCTTTAGAGAGTTTTCGAGGGCTTGGAATCGATGAAGGTCTTAGAATCTTACAAAAAGTTAAAGATGATTTTGGCTATAAGATAGTTACAGATGTTCATGAATCTATTCAAGTGCCTAAAGTTGCTGAGGTTGTCGATATGCTTCAAATTCCAGCATTTTTATGTCGTCAAACAGATTTGCTAGTTGCTTGTGCTAAAACAGAGTGTAAAATCAACATCAAAAAAGGTCAGTTTTTAGGTGGAGATGCTATGCTTTACCCTGTTTTAAAAGTGCTTCAAACTCGTGGATGTAGTGAAGCTACTTATGAAAACTCACTAAAACATGGTGTTTACCTTTGTGAGAGAGGAAACTCTTTTGGATATGGTAATATGGTTGTAGATATGAGAAACCTTGTAACTATGAGAGAGTTTGCACCAGTTATTTTTGATGCTACACACTCTGTTCAGATGCCAACTGCTAAAGATGGTAAAACAGGTGGAGATAGCTCTATGGTTCCATACTTAGCAAAAGGTGCTGCTGCTGTTGGAGTAGATGGTTTTTTTATGGAAACACATTTTGATCCAAGTATAGCTTTGAGTGATGGACCAAATATGGTAAAATTAGATGAATTAGAAAAATTAATAGTTAAAATTAAAAAAATACAGGAGATATAGATGGAATTAGTTGAAGGTAAATTAAAAGTTATCAATGGCAAAAAAATCGCGATTGTTAGTACAAGATGGAATCACTTTATAGTAGATAGACTTGTTGAGGGTGCTGAGGATGCATTTGTTCGTCATGGTGGAGAACAAGCTGATTTAACTCATGTTTTATTACCAGGGGCATTTGAGCTTCCAATGGTTGTAGATAAACTTTTAGCATCTGGTAAATATGATGCTATATGTGCTTTAGGTGCTGTTATTCGTGGGGCAACTCCTCACTTTGACTATGTTTCTGCTGAAGCAACTAAAGGTATCGCTACTATGAGTTTAAAATACCAAAAACCAGTTTCATTTGGTCTTTTAACAACAGATACGATTGAACAAGCGATAGAGAGAGCTGGTACAAAAGCTGGAAACAAAGGGTTTGAAGCGATGACTACGGTTATTGAAATGTTAGACCTATATGAGGCAATATAATGGCAACTAGACATCACGCAAGAATGGCAGTAGTTTCGTTGTTATATGCTTATGACTTAGGAAATGGCGATATAGCTGACCACTCAGAATCAATTTTAGAAGAGAAAAAGATTCGTAACAAACAAAAAGATTTTGCATTAGGTCTTTTTACAGGTGTTATGGAAAATTTAGAAGTTTGTGATAAAGCGATAGTTGAGCATTTAAAAGAGTGGGATTTTGAAAGACTTGGAAGCATAGAGAGAGCTACTCTTAGACTTGCTTCGTATGAAATTTTATTTGGTGAGTTAGATTCTGCTGTTGTTATCAATGAAGCAGTTGAGATTACTAAAGCATTTGGAACTGAACAATCACCTAAGTTTATTAATGGTGTTTTAGATGCTATCTCTAAAGATCAAAATAAACCTGAATAGATATGACTAAAGAGGCTATAAAAGAGTTAGGTAAATTAGCTTTTGATTCTTCAAAAATTACATTTGCTGTTGCTATTGTTACTCCACTTGTAAAGGGTGGAGATATAGAGTTAGTGCCTATGCTTATAGTAGTTGAGATGATTTTAGTTGGTATATATTTGATTAATAAAGGAACACAAGATGAGTGATTTAACAATAGTTTCTGGAACACTTGCTTTTATAATAACATTATTCGCAGTATATGTTCACTTCAGTACAAAAAATGAACATTCACATAAAGTGCATTAGATTATATGAAAAGATTAACAAAACAAGATGCATTAGATTTAATAAAAAACGCTGATTTAAAAACACTTGGAAAGATGGCAAGTGAGAGAAAAAAAGAGTTACATCCAAAAGGAATCACAACATTTGTTGTTGATAGAAACATAAACTATACAAATATCTGCTGGGTAGATTGTAAGTTTTGTGCTTTTTATAGACACGAAAAAGATGCTGATGCTTATGTACTTACATTTGATGAGATAGATTCTAAGATAGATGAACTCTTAGAGATTGGTGGAACTCAGATTCTTTTTCAAGGTGGAGTTCACCCTAAACTAAAAATAGAGTGGTATGAGGATTTAGTTGAACATATACATACTAAATACCCACAAATCACAATTCATGGATTCTCATCTATCGAGATAGATTTTATAGCTAAAGTTTCAAAAATTACAGTTAAAGAGGTTTTAGAAAGACTTAAAGCTAAAGGTTTAGCTTCGATTCCCGGAGCTGGTGCTGAGATTCTTAGTGATAAAGTTCGTGATATTATCGCACCTAAAAAGATAGATTCTGAAGTTTGGATAGATATACATAGAGAGGCTCATAAGCTTGATATAAAATCAACTGCTACTATGATGTACGGAACGGTTGAGAGTGATGAAGATATAGTTGAGCATTTTGATATGATTCGTAAACTTCAAGATGAAACAGGTGGTTTTCGTGCTTTTATTATGTGGAGTTTTCAAGGGCAAAATACTGAACTTTTAAGATTGATTCCAGATATGGATAAGCCATCGGCGAACCGTTACTTAAGACTTTTAGCAGTAGCAAGATTATATCTTGATAATATTCCAAATATTCAAAGTTCTTGGGTAACTCAAGGTGCTTATATTGGTCAGATGGCTTTAAGATTTGGAGCAAATGATTTAGGCTCAACTATGATGGAAGAGAATGTTGTAAGCTCTGCTGGTGCTTCATATAGTATGGCTAAAGAGGAGATGGTTCACCTCATAAAAGATGTAGGTGAGATTCCAGCAGTTAGAAATACTGCTTATGAGACTTTAGAGATATTTAACTAATGAGATTTTTTCTTTCATTACTACTTTTAGGACAGATAATTATGGCAGCAACGATAGAACATATTGAGATAGATGGTTTAAAAATACCAGTTATTTTTGAGCATGATAAAAGACTTCCACTTGTAACTATGCAATTTACTTTTACAAATAGTGGAAGTGTTACAGATGTTAAAAAAGCTGGTTTAGCAAAATTTAGTGCTAAGGTTATGAATGAGGGTACAAAAGAGTTAAGCTCATCTGCTTTTGCTGAATCTTTAGAATCAAGAGCTATCTCTATACACTCCTCGACAGGAGTTGAAACCTTTGTTTTAGAGGTTAGTTCATTAAAAGAGGAGTTCCCCACTGCTCTTAAAAAATTAAACTCGCTAATTAAAGACCCAAACTTTACTAAAGAATCTATTGAAAAAGTAAAAACTATGACTTTAGGTTCACTTAGTCGTAAAGAGAATGACTTTGATTATACAGCTTCAAATGAGTTAAAAGCTATTTTATTTAAAGATACTGTTTTAGCTAAACCATCAAATGGAACAGAGAAAAGCATAGAGAGTATAGAGTTAAAAGATGTAAAAAAGTTTGTAAAATCTCATCTTTGTAAATCTAATCTTATTGTTGTTCTTGGTGGAGATATTGAGATAGAAGATGCTAAAAAGCAGATAAAAAAAGTTATAGATTCTTTACCTAAAGGTGAAAGTTCAGAAGTTAAACACTATGATGTAACTAAAAAGCCATCTCAATCTATCTTGAAAAAAGATACACAACAAGCATATATCTATTTTGGTTCACCATATAATATGGATGAGGGAGATGAAGATTACTACAAAGCTAGAGTAGCTACTTTCATACTTGGAACTGGTGGTTTTGGAAGTCGTCTTATGGAAGAGATAAGAGTTAAAAAAGGTCTTGCCTACTCAGCTTATGCAAGAATAAGTATCACAAAATCAAGTAATTACTTTACTGGTTATCTGCAAACGAAACTAGAATCATTAGATGATGCTCAAAAAACTGTAAATGAAGTTATAGCTAATTTTGTAAAAAATGGTGTAACTAAAGATGAACTAGCACAAACTAAAAAGTTTTTACTAGGTAGTGAACCACTAAGAGTTGAAACAATGAGCCAAAGACTAAACCGTACTTTTATGGAGTACTATAAAGGTTATGAACTTGGTCATTCAGTAAAAGAGCTTGAAAAAATTAAGAATCTTAAACTAAAAGATTTGAATCAGTTTATTAAAAAGCATATTGAGATTAATGATTTGAGTTATGCGATAGTAACTAAATAGATTTTATGACGGAGTATGTTAACTAAAATTTATAACAATAGGAAATTAAGCTAAAAGCTTTATATTTTATTGTTATAATTTTAGTGATTTTTTTTAGAATGGAGCTTATTATATTTAAGCCATTAATAGGAATTTAATCAATGCTATTTGAGTATAATTATAAAATATATATAAGGCAATAAATAATGAACTTTATAACAAAAATTTCAATTAAAAACTTTTTTTCTATTAAAAATGAGATAAGTATAGATTTTAAAGCATCCTCATATAATATAGAGCATAATATTGATAGATTATTTGAGTTGAATGGAAAATATTACAATAAAATAATATCTTTTTATGGGGCGAATGCTTCGGGAAAGACTACTATTTTAAAAGCCATTGTTACTTTAGCAAGAGTTATAAAGAATGAACAAACAGATAGTTTTCCAACTTCATTTAAAAATAAGTTTGGAGATTTAGGTTCAAATAGTGAGATAGAAATAAGTTTTGTTGTTGATAAAAAAGAATATTTGTATATTTTGACATTTAAATCTCAAAGATTTAATAATATTGCAATTGAGAATGAAAAATTGTATATAGTTAAAAATGAAAAGAAAAAAACTTTTTTTGATAGAAAAAATAAAGAAATTCAGAACATAGATAAAAAGATACAAGATGTTATATTTAATAAGTTAAGTGAGAAAAAATCCCTATTTCAAGAATTTGCAAAATTTGATGAGAATAATATTCTATCCGACATTGAAGACTTCTTTATGGGAATAAATCATTCATCTAATATATCTGCTTATAAGACACAGTTGAATACAAATCTAGAAGATGAAAAATTTATCGGTAGATATTTAGATGTTAAGGTTTTAAGAGATGGACTAGAGCCGTTCTTTTTAAGATTTTTTAATTCTATCGGCTTAGATATAGAAAAAGTTAAAGTTAAAGTTAAAGAAGAAGATGGAAAAGAAAAAGAAATTTTAGGACTAGATATATACCATAAAGTAGATTCTAAAGAGCCTTTAGAATTTGACTTAGAATCAGATGGAACACAGATGTTAATGAAGATACTTTTAAATATTTATAGTGCTAAATTAAATAAAAATAGCTTAGTTATAGATGAGTTTGATTCTATTTTACATCCAGTTTTAATACCTATTTTAAATAAACTTTTAATAGATAATGATATACAAATCATATACACAACACATAATATTTACAACATGCAATTTTTACAAAATGATGAAATTTTTTTAATAGAAAAAGATTCTAATCATAAAACAATTGTCAAACCTATTAAAGATATTTCAGAGATAAAAGGTTATGAAAATCTTTTAACTCACTATGAAAATGGTTTAATAGGTGGTATACCAAACATAAAAGACATAATTACTAAGATATTTTAATGTTAGCAAATTTAGAAAGCTTAAAACCAAACAGACCTAAAGTTGATGTTAGTTCTAAAAAAAGAATATTATGTATTCTTGAGGGTGAATTTGAACTTAGATATATTGTAAAAATATTTCAATTATATGGATATACACAAGACTGCCTTAAATTAACAGAAGATTTAATTAAAGTGGCTTGGTGTGATAAACTTCCTAAACATATTAATATAGTTCATAAAGTAAAAGGAATTTGTAAATTTGATGGAGGTGGAACTTGTAAAGGTTCTCCTGTACCGACTCCAGCTATAAAAGCTTTTGAGATGTATAATCAAGATTTATCTATATTTGATTCAGTTTTTGTTTTTTTTGATAGCGACAAAGATAAAAATCAAGAAGTAGAAAATTATTTTATAGAAAAATTTAGCTCTTTAAAAATAGATAATTGTCTTTTGGTTTCTACTCCTTGTTTTGAAAGTACTTTAGTAGACTTTTGTTCTTGTGGGAATTGTAGAAAACAAATAAATGATATTACAGATGAAAAATCACCTTGTTATAAATATAAAAATAATTTTTCTAAACTAAATTGTTTTATTGGTAGTAAACATTTAGTCTCAACTTTAATAAATAAAGATATTTTAAATTTACAAAGAAAAATATCCAAATTGAATTGTGTTAATAAAATTATTGAAAATTTTATATTAGAACAAAGTGTTTAATTATATTTAAGTTATTACAAAATTTTATATTTAGATAAAAGAGAAATAATGTGTTTAAATAAGCATTAAAAAAAATGATTTATATAGCTTTTAATAAACTATTTCAGATTGATGATTTTAGTTACTAAATAGATTTTATGGCAATATGATATATTTTTTAGATAATTTTTAATTTTTCTGTATACTTTTATTAAAAGAGGGAATTGAGATAAAATATCTTATTTTTCTTACTTATAAGAGGAAAAATGATGAAATTAACAAAAGATATATCTACTAAGTTTGAAAAGCTTGGCATAAACTCTTGGTCTGAACTTTCGCTTCTTATACCTAACTCTTACGAAGATTTTCGTCCACACTCTAAACTTCAACCACAAAAAGCACAACTTATAGATGCTACTGTTGAATCTGTTTTTAAATCTCCAAACTCCATTCAAATCACTTTTTTTGTTCATAATTTTGGACACACTATAAATGGTGTTTTATTTCAACCTAAACCTTATATGATGCACCAATATAAAGTTGGTAGTAGAGATTACTATTTTGGTGTTATTGATTGTAAAATGGGGCAGTGTAGTATGAGTATGCCTAGAAAAATAGCAACGATAGGTGCTATAACTCCTAAATATAAAGTTGGTTTGAGAACTGATGTTATGACTCGGTTTGTTGCTAAACATTTGAGTGTTGAAAACTTAGAATCTGAGGGTTTACCTAGAGATGTGATAGATGAGGTTTTAAAACTACACTTTCCAACTGATGAGAGTTTAGAATCTTCAGAATTAAGTGTTGAATCTTTAAATGTTTTAAAGTATATAGAACTATTTAACTATATGAAGCTTTTAGCAGGTAAGAGACGATATTTTAAACCACTTATTCAAAAAGATGGTTGTTATAAAGATTGGGCTAAAACTTTACCATTTAAGCTTACAAAAGAGCAAGTTCAAACCATAGAAGATATAAAAAAAG
>Ga0256837_1001533_pt1 | contig 15773 bp, 20 predicted proteins | sample 4562384metaG_FD_185976 | JGI IMG/M metagenome (GOLD analysis project Ga0256837, IMG submission 185976) | Hydrothermal vent microbial communities from Guaymas Basin, Mexico - 4561-384 | ecosystem: Environmental > Aquatic > Marine > Hydrothermal vents | place: Mexico: Guaymas Basin | collected...
TACAACTCTTGCTTAATTCTTTAAAATCTATATTGTTTAATACTGCTTCTTTTGTCATAATCTTTCCTTTCATTATTTCTTATGTAATTCTATCATTATCCCCTTACACAATCTTTGAAGCGGTATCAATTAACTTTTGAATACTCCTCGCATATCTCTAAAAATCTCTTAAAATCATCTTCTTCTAAAAAAACATCCCTCCTCTCCACCCCTCTATTAATAATATGATAAAAACCTGCTAAATTTATCCTTCTCTTCCTTGCCATCTCTAACCTTTATATTATAGTCACTTTTAGTTAAAAACTAAAGTCCTGACCCCGCATGACCTGTGATACACCAAATCTTTAAGTTCAAATGCTCTTGATTTGATTGTTTCTTTTATTTTTTCATAAACTTTTGCCTTATCATTTTTGATATACGATATATCAATGCTCAAATATTTGTCATCACTCAGATAAAAATTCACAACATTATCCACAATTTCTATTAATAAGACTTCACCTTTTTTTTGTTTACTTAAACTAATGGCAAATAAAATGATAAAACCTAAAAACAGTAAACCTAACCAAATTATCCAATTCATTAATAAGCCCCTTTTCCTGTAAGCATTATTTTTATTGTTTTTAAAATGATTTTTAAATCTAAAAGAAAAGATTGGTTCTTGATATAATATTCATCCATTCTTATTCTCTCATCATAATCTGTATCACTTCTACCTTCTACCTGCCAATAACCTGTAACTCCCGGTTTTACACTCTTATAAAGTTCTGCTTTTTCTTTGTAATATTTAGTTAATTCTTCTTCCACAACTGGTCTTGGACCTACTACACTCATATCACCTTTTAAAACATTTATAAATTGAGGTAATTCATCAAAAGAACTTTTTCTTAAAAATTTACCTATTGGAGTAACTCTTGGATCATTTTTAAGTTTAAATGTTTTTTCCCACTCTTCTCTTGCTTTAGGGTCATTTGCCAAAATTTCTTTTAATTTTTTATCTGCATCCATATACATACTTCTAAATTTCAACACTTTAAATTTTTTCCCATCTTTTCCTATTCTTTCATGACCATAAATTATATTCCCACCATCAGTTAATTTTATAATAATAGCTATTGGAATAGTAATTGGTAAAGTAATTATAAGGGCAAAAATAGAAAATCCTATATCAAAAAGTCTTTTTATCATTTAACTCCTTATACACATTTAATAAATTTTCTATCATTTTATTTTTATTGAATTTATCAATAATTACTTTTTTAGCATTTTTAATGATAATTTTTTTTAATTTTGTATTTTTAATTAACAATTCAATACTATTAATCAATTCTTCTTCGTTTTCTTTTTCAAAAAGTAAACCATTATATTTATGTTTTATAATCTCAGAAACACCCCCAACATTTGAAGCAATTACTGGTTTACATAAATTCATTGCTTCTAATATAGCATAAGGTAATGATTCTACTCTAGATGGATGAATTACTAAATCGCATTCTTCAAGATATTTTTTTATATCATCTACATATCCTTTTAACTTAACTACTTTTGATAAATTATAATAATTAATTAAATTAATTAAATTTTCTTTTTCATCTCCATCTCCAAAAATCCTAACTTCTAAATTTAAATTATTATTTTTTTTTAAAATTTTATATATACCTCTTATTAAGATATCATGTCCTTTTAATTTTCTTAAACTTCCATAAGAATCAATTATTAAATTTTTATTTTGTTTAATTTTACTATTTTTACAGTTTAAAATCTTTACTCCGTTATAATTAATAATACATTTATTCTTAGAATCTCTAACAACATTTTTCTCATATTGTTTAAAGCTGTAATTTGATTCAAAAATAAGTTTATCAGTTAAATTATACAAAACTTTCTCTATAAACTTAAAAACAAAGTTTTTCAATTTCCCATAATTTAAATGAAGACTACCCCCATGAGGAGTATAAATAACTTTTTTATTTAATAATTTTCCTACTATTCTACTATAAAAACCTCCTTTTGCCCCATGTCCATGAAAAATAATATTTTTTTGAGATTTAAAAATATTATATAGTTTTATCATATTTTTTATATCTATAAAAGATGGTTTTTTAGGTATATTTAAGTTAATTAGTTTTATATCACTATTTTCTTTTAAAAATTTCTCAAACTTCTTATCTTTTTTACTAAAATTAGATACTAAAATAATACTATATTCTTTTGATATTTTTGAATTATAAATATCAATTATGTGAGTTCCTATACCACCTTCAGGATATGCAAAAATCAAAACTAAAGTTTTCAATTTTTACTCCATTTGTTATTTATATATTCTTTACTTCCTAAATCATTTATTTTTTTTGCTGGAATACCAACTATAGTTGAATTTTCTTTAAAAGATTTAGTAACTACCGCATTTGTTCCTATTGCTATATTATTTTTCAACATTACCCCCCCACAATCTTAACTCCAGGTGCTACATAGATATTATCTCCTAAAATTGGATAGCCATTTTTTCTATTGTCTTTTGCAATTGTTACTTGATGAGATATATTACAATTATTTCCTATTTTGCTACCACCATTTATATAAATGCCATTAAAATAATTTAGATATAGTCCATATCCTATATCAGTTTCAATAGGAATCTTTACACCATATTTTTTACCTAAACTTGAATGCAAATATTTAAAAATAAAATAAAAAAATTTATTTCTATTTTGAAAAAATTTTACACATCTTAAATAAAATAAATATCTTAAAGACTCATCACGAAAAAATCCTAAAAGCTTATTCCTAAAATTTACTCTGCCTTTTCTATAAAAATCAGAATTAATATAATCAATCAATTGATTTATAGACATTGATTGTCTCATCAATCATCCTTTTATGTGCAAATTTTTCTAATATCTCATTTTTAAAAACTAAACTATTTTGTTTATATATTTTATAATTATCTCTCATATTATTCATAGCATTTACTAAATTATCTTCTAAATTTTTAATATCTACTAAAATACCACCATTTTTAGATACCACTTCAGGAATTGCACTAATATTTGTAGATATTATAGGAATGCTTAAAGAACCAGCTTCTAAAAATACCATTCCAAACCCTTCCCAAAGTGAAGGCATAATAAATACATCTAATTTTGACATTATGCTATAAGCATCACTTCTTTTACCTGTAAATATTACTTTATTCTCAATATCTAAATCTTTAACCATTTGTTTTACTTCTAACATATACTTATCATCATATCCTATTCCTCCAACTACTAATAATATGCTATCTGGGTAACTTTTAAGATGTCTTTTAAATGCAGGAATTAAATACTTATGTCCTTTTTGTTCTGTAATCCTTGCAATAATTCCAAAAATAAAACTATTTTTAGGAATATTAAACTCTTTATAAATATCAAATTTTTGCTTTAAAAAATATAAATTTTTATCAAAAGAATAATAAACAACATTAATTTTTCTTTTATCCAATCCCATTTCAATCATATAATTTTTCACATGATTAGACAAACATATTATTTGATTATCACATATATCAGATACTATTTTGTGAATTAATCTATATAATTTATTCTCTCTTAATTGATGTTCATCATTATGTTTTGATGCAATATGAGGAATATTAGCTATTTTAGAACTTACTCCTCCTATCAAATTAGCTTTTAATAAGTGAGAATGTATTATATCATACCGATTATATTTTATAATTTTATACAAATCTTTAATACCTTTAATAGCAAAATCTACTTGATAAATATTTTTTACTCCTATTTTGTATAATTTATCTTTTAATCCGCAATTTCCTTTTAAATAAACCAAATCTATTTCATAATTATAATAATTTATTTGTCCTCTTATTAAAGAAAATAAATGATTTTCTGCTCCCCCACTATCCATAGTAGTAATAATATGTAATATTTTCATAATAAAATTTCCTTTTTTTAATTAATAGAATAAAATTTTTTTAACTTTTAATATATAATTATTTTTTCTTTTTTCTACTTTAAAAGTAGAAATATGTAAAAATATTATAAAAACTAAAACTAACGAAAATAAATTAAAAATAGCAGAAAAAGAATCTCTAATAATATCAAAAAATGTTTGCAATATAAAAACATAAAAAATAACATAAACTATATTATATTTGTGCATTTTCATCCAAAAATAAACACTCTTTAAAATCAATCCATATAAAAAAAATCCTAGAATAATTCCTATATATGAAAAGTTTACATATAATTCAGCTATTCCAGATCCTCCCATTGCAAATCCTATACTTTTTGCATCATATCCACATGCTATTGAAGTAATAATAAATGTATAATCTTCATAATCCAGAGGAAACCAAGCCCTAAATAAACCTAATGTTCCAGATAATAAAGTTAACCCATAATAATAATCAATTTTTGAAGGCACATTTTCTAAATACATAGATAACTCTTCCAATCTACCAATAGACATTACAAATAAGTAATTCCAATCAACTAACCCATCTAAATTACTAAACAGTAAAGAAGGATTTTGTAATAATATTCTTCCCTCATTACTTGCCATAAAACCAATAAAATATGCTATTATTATTAGTATAGGAAATAATATTATATATTTTTTTACATTATACCCTACATAATTTAAAAAAACTAAATACCAAAACAACAATAAAATTGCTTGAGATCTAGACTGTGTAAACAAATAAAAAGCAAACATTATGAAAATAGCAATAAAAGAAAGTTTTCTATAGCCACTCAAAAACAATAAATAAGGAGATATTCTTAAAAAAATTAATAAATAACCTAAATATCTTAAATCATGAGGTATACCAAAATTATAAATCAAATTAATAATTCCTCCATTAACATAAATTAAAATAAAAATTATTAAAAATAACAACATATATATATAGAAATTAAGTAATTTAAACATTTTAGTTTTATAAACCAAAATATTATTAGGTAACAAAACATAAAATATTTTATAAAATTTAGAAAAATAACCCAATATAAATGAAAATAATGCTAAATTCACAACAAATAAAGATTCTATTGTAGAATGCTGGTTATCTATTTTTTTAGGTATATACTCTTGTTCCATATTAAATAGAAAAAAAGCTGAAATATAATATTGAAACAAAAATAAAATTAATATTAAATATATAGGTTCAAAAATATCTTTAGATCCTAATATAATAGCTAATATAAATAAATATAGTCCAACTAATTCATTTAATATAAAAAGAGTATACAAATTATTTAAATTTTTTGTTGTTAAAATTATAATAAATACAATACTAAATATTAGAGAAATAAAAAAAATTTTTAAAAGTCTCTTATAAAGAATTTTCAATAACATTTAAAGTATCCTTTACCATTTTTTCTAATCTAAAATTTTGTAATATATTTTGCGAATTATTTACTAATTTTTTAGTTTCTTCTTGATTATTTTTTATTTTTAAGATTTTTTTTACTATTTCATCTACATTGTTATATTCAAACAAATACCCACTCTCATTATCTACTACAATCTCAGGTGTTCCACCAACTTTGGAAGCTATAACAGGCACTTTGCAATTAAAAGATTCTATTACTACATGAGGTAAACCCTCATAAGATGAGTTTAAAATAAATAAATCACTTTTTGCAATTTCTTCTAAAGTCTCTTTACGACTTAATCTACCTAAAAATGTTACTCTATCTCCTATTTTTAACTTTTTAGATAATTTTTTATAATATTCTAAATATTCTCCATCTCCTATTGCAATAAATTCTAAATCCCTTATTTTAGCAACAGCCTCTAAAATTTTATCTACTCCCTTCCAAGGAACCATTCTACACACTGTAATAAGTCTAAATTTACTATTGTTTTTCACAACTTTTTTTATTCTTGGTATTTCAATAGCATTATATACAACATCGATCTTCTCTTCTGGATATCCCCAACTGGCGACAATTCTTTTTAGATAATTAGAAGGAGTAATAATATGAGAAGAAAGCTTTATCCCTATATTTCTATAAATATTAGTTAATTTTGATTTTAAACATAAATTTTTATCTATTTGATATTCATCTATACTTTTTAAATATCTTCCACTAAATCTTGCCCTTTCCCACGCTAAATCACCTACTACTTTTTGAATAACAGGTTTATTAATTATCTTAGCTGCTATTACACTTTCGAAAGCTAAAGTATTAGAAAAAATCAAATCTACATTTTTAGATTCCCTCATAATGGTATTTATTACCATCAAATCTCTTAAAGGTTTTTTAATTTTCCTATTTATTCTTATAACTTTAAAATTACAGCTTTTATCAAATTCATAACTATCTTTTTCTGATAAAGTTATCACCTTTACATCTATTCCTAAATTACTAAATTCTCTAGCAATAATAGGGATATAACTAGCTGGACCTCCAATATCAGGTGGAAAAATAGCTGTTGTAAATAATATACTCTTAATCATTTATAAACTCTTTACTAATAATCTTAGCCAATCTATCTAATGAATGATTTTTAACTACTTCTTCTCTAAGCTCTTTTGGATTATATTTCAACTCATTATCAACTAATTCTTTTAGTTTATCTTCTAAATTATTTTTATCTATAAGATATACCCCTTTATTATCCAAATATCCAAATAACTCTTTTGCACTATCGTTTGATGTGATTATTGGTATCCCCATAGCCATAGGCTCAAGTATAGCTTTATCCAATGCCCCATCACCTAAATTAACAGCTAAATCTATCTTTTGCATAAACTTTGGCAATTCATCAAAAGATACATTTCCTAAAAAGATAATATTTTTTTCCTTTTCTTTTGGTATAAGTTTTTTTATCTCTTGCAAATAAATCTTATCTTCATTGCTTACTACATCACCAGCAATATATAAAAATATATCATCTTTATTTAGACTTAAAAAAGATTTTACTATCAAATCTGTGTTTTTTACTTTGCTAATTCTACCTACTGTTATAATATTTTTTATTTTTTTACTAAAACTATCTTTTAGAATAAATCTATTTGCAGTATCTATACCATGACCGATTGGTTTAAATTTATCTGTTTGCAATCTCATACTTTGAAAAGATATAGAAAATATCCTATCTACTAACTTTTCAGATATTTTTAAACTCATTGGTATTGACTTATGAGCATACCATAAAACTATCTTTTGATTATAATATTTAGCAAAAGGATATATAAAAGGAACAAATTTATGAGCCATATGTACAAAGTATCCATCTATTTTATGAGTTTTATGAAGTTTAAAAAGTATTTTATATAATTTTAATATTTGAATAATTCTATCTGTTCTATCACTATCAAGCGAAAAAACTTCTACATTACTATCTACTATAAACTTACCTTTTCTCAAGGTAATCACAAAAACTTTATCAAAATTTTTTGCAATAGCATTTACCCAATCTATACAAAAAGCCAAAGCTTTTGAGTCTTGATTCATTTCATAATTAAATATTATTAAATTACTCATTTTTTTCCTTAATTTGATTTATTCCAATTACAATACTATTGCTTGGTACACTTTTTGTCACAATTGCACCCCCCCAATGATTACATTATCACCTATTTCAATAGGCCCTAATATTGTAGCATTTGCTCCAATAATACAATTATTACCTATTTTTGGATATTTTGAGTTTGTTTTCTTATTTCTTCTGCCAGTTGCTCCTATATTTACAAAAGCATTAATAATACAATTATAACCTATATTTGCATATACAATTTTACAATTATGATTTAAAAACAGACCACCTTTTACATACAAATTTGGAGTATAATTTGCTATTTCAATTTGTAAAATATATTCAAAAAATTTTTTTAAAATAGTAGTAAAAATATAAAATCTTATATATTTCAAATAAGAGTGCCTCAAATAGTAGTCAATTCTATAAAAGACAAGATATATAAATTTCAAGCTAAAAATTGAATAATGTTTTTTATCTAACCTTATATCATATAAAACATCTTTCAATGATATCATTTATCTTCTCCTACCAATATATTTATCCAATCTTTTATTAATTTTTCTTTATTAAATTTTCCTTTAACATATTTATATCCATTATTCGCAAAATTTTGAGCTAATTTTTCATCTTTTAACAATTTTAAACATTTATCGACTAAACACTTTTTATCTTCTAACTCACAAATAAACCCTGTTTTTCCATCAATAATAATATCACTTGGACCAGCTACATCAGTAGAAACTACTGGAGTTTTATTTATATAACTCTCAACTATAACTCTTCCAAACCCTTCATATCTTGAAGTTAGCAAAAGCAGATCTGCTTCATAAAAAAGTTTTGCCACATTTTCATAGCTAACACTTCCTAAAAATTTACAACTATCATATATTTTTAATTTTTTTGCATATTCTTTTGCTTTTTCAAAATCCTCTCCATCTCCAGCTAATATAAACTCTACACTATCAAATCTTTTCTTTACTTCACTTGCTACTTCAAGCCATAAAAATATATTTTTAGGATAAACAAATCTACCTACAAATAAAATTTTTTTAATACTACTCGGTCTTTTTTTGTAATTCAATTCTCTTATAGGAACATATACAGGATTTACAAAAATTTTATTTTCCTCTACTAATTTATATTTAATAAGTTTATCTTTTATCTTCGTAGAAACTACTCTTATTCTATCATAATATCTTAATGTCTTTTTTGCAATGGCTATTCTTAATTTATTAACAAACCCAAGTTCATCATAATATCCTTTGCTTAAAAAGTCCATATGAATCTGAGCCACTATTTGAAGCTTATAATATTTTGCCAATATCAAAGATAACCATCCATCTTCAAAAATTGACTGAGGGGATATAATATTTATATCATACTCTTTTATAAGATTGGATAAGTTTATAAAAAAATCATAAAAAAACTTTATTTTTGTTGTATTTAATGGCACTATTATCAAATCATCATAGTTTAATATTTCAAATTTTTTATGTGAAGTATTTATAACTACTATTATAATCTTTGCATTATTATCATAACTTTTTAATACTTTTAAATACTCTTGCTGTCTTTGCAGAGTTGATTCTGGTGCATTTCTATCCCAAAATGATTTATCAAAACTAATTTGTAAAATGTTCATTTATTTCTCACAATAAAAAAAATGTCCAAGTGGAAATTGTTTATAATCAATACTACTATGATTTGGTTTTATTTTATGCAATATTTTATCCAATCCTATACTTATCGTATAAGCAAAAGCTTTCAAAGTATTAAACTTTAATAAAGGTGCTATAACAGAAACACTTGCACTAAATGGTCCATATCCCAGTTCTTTTATTCTTATTTTAGAAAACCCAGCACTATTAAATATATTTGTCAAACTAGATTTAGAATATCTGAAATAATCATCCGGATCATAATGAATTTTATGAATATATGGCACAGTTCCCATTAACACCCCCCCGATTTCAAAATCCTATAAGTTTCATTTATGCAATTTTGATGATTATAGATATACTCTAACACATTGTTTAATATTGCCATATCATATTGCTCCGATGTTATATCTAACTTTTTTTCTAAATCTATTTTTAATACACCTTCAGTAGTTGGATTAAAGTCTGTAAATGTGATATTTGCACCTTTTTTCGATTTTATAAATCTATAAAATGAAGCATTATCTGACTTTGAACCAAGGTCAATAACCTCACCTTTTAGTTCAATATTTTTGTATTCATTATTTTCTAATATTCTTGTTAAACTTTTTCCTTTTAATATTTCAACTATCATTTCATACCTTTCTTGCAACTATACCAATATAGTCACTAAATTTATTTAAAAAAGGAATTTTAGATAATTTTCCTTTCAAATAAGCTATTTCAACTACTTCCAATCCAAAATCTTGCATATAGTTTATAACTGATGGAGGCATTGGAAAAATTTTATGTTCATGATGACCTCTATATTTGGTTAAAAACTGATTATCTAAAATATTTCTTGTAAAAATATATCTTAAAAATATTTTTATACTCAAGGGATTAGGATAAGTCATAATAAATACCCCCCCCTTATTCATATTTTTAGATATTTGAGTTAATGCTAAATATGGATGTGGTAAATGTTCAAAAACTTCTAATAATGTTACAACATCTAGACTAGTTTCTTTAAGATTAAAAACATCATCTACTTTATATTCACTTTGATTAATATATTTTTTTATAAAATCATCATTAACCAACTCTTTTACTTTTGGATTTATATCAACTCCAACCATAAAATCATCTTCTTTGAGTGTTTTTAATATCTCATAATGTAAAAATGGTGTATCATATTCCCCTACAAAACCAATATCGATATATTTGCAGTTTTTATCTGGTCTATACCTATTTATAGCTTCTATAACAAATTCTGTTCTACTCTTATATCTCTTCATCTATCCACCTTTTTATATTTTTAGCTCTATTTTCCCATGTATATTTTTCTACATCTTGATATGCTTGTTTTACAATATTTTCACAATCATTTTGTATAGCAAATTTTATTTTATTAGCTAAATCTTTTGAATTATCTGCTTCAAAAAGTAAAGCATTTTTTCTATCAGTTAGTATTTCTTCAAGAGATGGTAATCTACTTGCAACTATTGGTCTTTTTGATGCCATATATTCAAAAAGTTTTAATGGTGATGTATAATAACTCATCTTATCATTAGCACTATTTGGCAATACCAATATATCAGCTATTTCGATATATTTGATAGTTTCTTTTTTGGGTATAAAACCTGTTAGAATAATTCTATTTTTATAACTTTTATTTTCGCAATATTGCTTAAATTCTTTAAATGTATCTTGCGAACCACCTACTATATAAAGCTTAACATTATCATTTAAATACTCTAAGCTATCTACAAGAGTATAAACACCTTTCCATTTAAATAGATTTCCAGTATAGACTATATTATATTCTTTTTTATTTTTATCAAATTTATAATCACTGATATTTTTATATTCATCAATATTTACTCCATCATGAGCTACTAAAATTTTAATATCTAATTGCTTTTGATACAATTCTTTTAAATAGTTATTTATAACCACTAATCCATTTATATTTTTTAAATATTTTATAAGATTATCACTATATCTATGAGCCTCAAAATATATTTTATTGCTAATTATTTTATATTTTTTAAATAAGCTTAATATTTTAAATGTATTTTCATCTCTTATAAAAATAATGTAATCTTTTTTAGCAAATAGATATTTTAATACACTAAAAGCAAAAGTTAAACTATGGGTTAAAAACCATAATTTTTGATTTATATTATGCAAAAAAGGCAAATCTAAACAAAAAAGTTTAATTATTTTAAATCTATTTTTTACATTATAAAATTTATATATATCATCTTTAAAATCTACAAATTCATCATTATACCTATTAGCTACAATAAATTCAAAATCATCTACAATATTACAAAAATTATCTGCCATTTGCATAGATTGATAACTATTTGCTTTTTTTGAAGGTATACGAGTATTAGTAATGTATAACAATTTCATTTTATTTTACTTCTATCTATTTTTAGATCTTTAATCTTCTTTGCAGGATTTCCTGCATAAAAACTATTTGGTTCTATATCCTTTAACACAACACTATTGGCTCCTATTACACTATTTTCTCCTATTACTACCCCAGCAGAAATCACACTTCCACTTGCTATCCATACATTATCTTTTATTATTATAGGAGATTTCGTATGCAATCTATTATATGTATTCATTATCAATTTACCTGTATGAATTTGGACTCCACTAGATATTCTTACATTATTACCAACTATTACTTTATCTCTACAATTTATATGTACTCCTTCATTAATTGTAGAATTATTTCCTATATTTAAATTAACAGGATTTATAACAGTAAATCTTCCATAACTCATAACATTATTACCTATCTTTGCTCCTAAAATTTTCAATTTAATAATCCTTAATTTATTTATAAATTTATCATATTTTTTATAAATATTATGTATGTATGTATGTATACACATATTTATATCCTTTTTTCAACCAAAATATTAATATTAAAAAATTCATAATCATTATCGAAAACAATAAACCTATTAACCCAAATATTTTAGTGGCAATTATAGTAATTGATAATTGATAAAAAGTTGCAAATAAATTCATAATAATAGAATAATTTGGATTAACAGTATTAGAAAATATCCTTACCCACCACATTTCAGCTATCAAAATATGAAGAAATAATACAAATAAGTAATATAAATTAACATTATATTGTAAACTATTAATATTTATTGACATAAATTTTAAAATATTATCCAAAAATAAATAAGTTATTAAAGAATAAACAACACTCATTACTAAAATATAAAAAGAGATTTTTAAAATTATATCTATAAATTTATTTTTTTGATTTGTTTCGAAATATTTTATTAATTTAGGATAAACAATTAAACTAAAAGGACTAGCTATAATTAAAATAGGGGAAGCTATTTTCTTTAACACTTGATAAAGTCCTACAATTTCAGTATTCAAAAAATATCCTAACATAAGATTATCTAAATTTTGATTCCCTGCCTTTAAACTACTACTAAAAAAAGTCTTCAAATTAAAATTCCAATATTCTTTTAGAATATTCTTATTAAAATTAACTTTTATATTTCTTAAAGCCTTGATATATGAATTAAAAAAAATATAATAAGCATATAATAAAGATATAAAAGAAGAAAATATCATTATATATATTAAATTCCTTAAAGAAATAAAATTAAATAAGTAAATACACATTATTAACAAAATAATTTTCATGCTAGACTCTATTATTTCCATCATTTTTATATGAAATATCATTTCTTTAGAAAGTAAATATCCCATTACAGTCCCTCGTATGAATAAAAAAAAAGTTACAAAAGAATATAAAAATACTTCGTAATTTAAATTATTATTTTTTAAAAAATAATAAGCTATTTTGTCAGAAAGTAGATAAATTATTAACAATAAAAATATTGCTGTAACAAAATCAATAAAAAACCCTATATATAATACAAACTTAACATTTTTTAAATTATTCTTTAAAAATTCTCTTTTCAAAAACCTAGTAACTGCTTCACTACTTCTCGCAGTTAACAGAGAACTAAATATTCCCGCAGTCGCTATAATAACAGATAATTGTCCAAATACTTCTATACCAAAATATTTATTAATTAAAAATAATTGAAAAAAACCCATTAAAACAGTATAAAATTGCGTAAAATAACTAACTAATACATCTTTTTTAAATTTTGAATTAACTAATCTATTTAGCATTAAACTAATAAATCCAATTATTTTTTCTTAAAAATTTTATCCAGTTTTTTAAATGTTTGCGAGGTTTCCATCCTAAAAATTTAGTTTTATCTGTAATCACTTCTGCATCCATTCTATTACCTCTTCTCTCTGGTAGCATTATTACTTTTCCTTTTTTTATAGCTTCTTCTATATTCATATCTAAAAACATCTCAACTACTTCAATTACACTATATGACTCATCACTACCTATCCCAAATTCATCTCCATATCCTTCTTCTCCAACTAAAATAAGTCCATCTATAATATCATCTATATGTGTAAAATTTCTTTTTTGAGTTCCTGGTTTAACAATTGTTAAAGGTTCACCTTTTCTCATTTTTTCCTTAAAAAGAGCTATTAAAGTGGCATATTTCCCTGTTGATATTTCTCTAGGACCATATACATTATAAAAATAAGTAATTGCATAGTTTATCCCAAACCAATTACCATAATTAATTACTAATTCAGTATTACTTGCTTTTGTCCAAGCATAAGGAGATGTATTCCTAGCTATTCCTCCATCTCCAAATTTTGTGCTGCTCCCTGCATATATTAATTTTGCCCCAGTTTTTCTTACATACTCTAATACTTCAAAAGTCCCAATTTTATTATATTCATACACTATTCTCATATCTTCGAAAGATTGTTCTACTCTGCTATATTCACCTAAATGATAAATAACATCAGGAGTAAAATCAATTAGTTTAAAAATATCCTTAGTATCTCCTTTTATATAAGTTACTCCATCTATATGATTTTTTTCACTTCCTGTAAAATAATTGTCTAACGAAACGACTTCATTTTTTAAATCCAATAATCGTTCACATAAATGACTACCTACAAATCCTGCACCACCTGTTACTAAAATTTTTTTATTTTGTAATTTCATTTAATCATCCCTTGAATAAATGTCTCTTGTATAAACTTTATCTTTTACTTTTTTTAACTTTTCATCAATTCTATTTGCAAGTATTATATCGGCTTTTTCACTAAACTCTTCAAAATTACTTACAAACTCAACACCTTCAACTTCATCGCCTTTTGCCATTGGTTCATATACTACTAATTTAACAAATGGTTTTAACATTTCCATTACATCAAATATTGCACTGCTTCTAAAATTATCACTTCCTGCCTTCATTATAAGTCTATAAACACCTACTACCTTCGGTTCTTTCTCAAGAACTCTTTTAGCAATAAACTCTTTTCTTGTTGTATTGGAATCAACTATTGCTTCCATTAGTCTTTGTGGAATATTTTCAAGCATATAGTTTGCTACGAGCTGCTTTGTGTCTTTTGGAAGACAATATCCTCCGTATCCGAAACTCGGGTTATTGTAATGTTCGCCTATTCTCGGATCTAAACACACACCTTCAATTATATCTTTTGTATTAAGGCCTTTACTTTGGGCATATATATCAAGCTCGTTAAAAAAGCTGACTCTCATAGCTAAATATGTATTTGCAAAAAGTTTAACGGCTTCCGCTTCGGTATTATTTGTAAAAAGAAGTGGGATTGTTTCTTTAAAAGCCCCCTCTCTGAGTAGATTTGCAAAAATTCCAGCTCTTGTGGATTTTTCTCCTACAATAATTCTACTCGGATAAAGACTGTCAAACAGAGCTTTCCCTTCTCTTAAAAATTCGGGTACAAAGAAAATATTTGGATAATTAAATTCTTTTTTAATCCTTTCCGTATATCCTATCGGAATGGTTGAGCGTATTACAATTGTAGCTTTTGGATTAATTGAAATTACGTCTTTTATTACGCTTTCAATTGATTTAGTATTAAAATAATTAGTAACCGGATCGTAATCGGTCGGAGTTGCCACTACTACATATTCAGCACCTTCGTAAGCCTGCTTTTTATCTGTTGTAGCTTTGAGATTTAGCTCTTTTGTTTGAAAAAATTCGATTATTTCTTTATCTTCAATAGGACTTATTCTTTTATTTATAAGTTCAACTTTCTCAGGTATAATATCTAGCGCTACAACTTCATTATTTTGAGCTAAAAGTACCGCATTACTAAGCCCTACATACCCCGTCCCTGCTATTGCTATTTTCATCATTTATTTTTCTTCCCTTTCATAAAAATAATTTGTAGCTTCGATAAAACCTTCCACACTTCCACAGTCAAATCTTTTTCCTTTAAATTTATAAGCTATCACCATTCCTTCTTTTGCTTGTTTAAGCAAAGCATCGGTAAGCTGAATTTCGCCTCCCCTTCCGGGTTTTGTAATTTTCAAAAGCTCAAAAATATCCGGCGTTAAAATATATCTTCCTATAATGGCAAGATTGCTAGGAGCTTTTCCGATATCCGGTTTTTCAACCATATCATCCACCATATATACGCCTTCTTCTATCTCTTTTCCCGCGATTACACCGTATTTATTCACTTCATCCGCAGGAACTTCCTCTATTGCCACAA
>Ga0256837_1001534_pt1 | contig 15773 bp, 5 predicted proteins | sample 4562384metaG_FD_185976 | JGI IMG/M metagenome (GOLD analysis project Ga0256837, IMG submission 185976) | Hydrothermal vent microbial communities from Guaymas Basin, Mexico - 4561-384 | ecosystem: Environmental > Aquatic > Marine > Hydrothermal vents | place: Mexico: Guaymas Basin | collected...
CTTTTTCTAGCTGTGTCAGAACCACTGCTCCTGCACTAGCTATTATTCTTTGCTCTATGTCTATTTGAATGTCATCATTAAATTTTAAACCTAATTTACTTAATACTGCCCTTCCTAATTGTTCAACAAGAAAATTTGCAGTTTTATCAAAACCAATATCTTGGGCATCTGTCATATTCATTTCTACATCAAAAAAATTATCTAAATTTATTTTTCTCTGGGAAATGTCATCTGCTGAATTTATATCCGTATATTCATCAGCAGTATGCATTATCGCAAGAGCAACATGATTAAGTTCAGTTTCTAATCCACCATCTTTTTTATTAGCAAATAAAGCTATAAATGGATTTTTAGCTATTGCAATATTTTTATTTTTAAATTCAGATAGATTATTTATCTCTTCATCTAATAAATTTAATACTTTTTTTGTTTCTTGTCTTATGAAATCTTTACTTAGACAATTGCTCATTTAATTTCCTTTTTTATTGTGTACATATTAACATTCTATTGTATCTAATAGATCTTTATAACTCATTGAATTAAATTTATTTCCTTTAACTTCTATGAACTGACTCATATTATTTTGAACAGATATAGAATTAAATATATTTTTTCCTTCTCCTATATCCAGATATTTGTCTGCAAATAGCATTTTAACTTTATCTCCATTATATATCTCCTCTCTCATTCTTTGCATTTCTTCATCAATCGCTTCCATTTCCCGAGCTACATAGTTATCGTTCCATTTGTATTGATCCTTAATGTCTCTTAGTTGTCTATTTAAGCTTACCATTGCTTGTCTTCGATTCATTATATTATTTACTTTTGATCTGCCTCTTTTTTGTGCATCTTTTGTCAATTTTACTAATTTTGTATAACCATTACTGTTCTTTTTGACTGTTCTTAGAATATCTATAATAATACCTTTATCTATTTCTTGCTCACCTAATAACTTGTTTATTAATTCATTATTTGTTTGCAAATCTTCGTTTATTATTTTTTTAATATTTTTAAATGCTTCAATTATTGATTCAATTATGCTTCTCATTTTACCTATAAAGCTTTTTGCATTCTTATATCCATTTACATCATCTTTTTGTTTATTTTCTGTATAAATTCTATATGCCTCTATAAAACCTTTTCGTATTGATCCTGAAAGTCTTTTTACTTTAAATATCTTTTTGCTACCTTTAATCATTCTATCCAATTCTTCACTTGCTTCATGAATTTCCAATATACTTGCCTCTATTTTTTCTCCATTTTCTTTTTCTATATCATACTTCTTGTCTTCGCCTTCTTCATATTCACCTTTTGCCATCTTGTCTTGTAATTCACTTAATTCATCATCAAGTTCTGCTAATCTATCAGCTTTTTCATCTAAAAACATTTCGGCCTGTTTAAATATTCTCACTTGTTCATTTATTTTTTTTACCGTTGCAGTTTGTGGTTCCGAGGTGTCTTTTGTTTTTACAGTTTGCGATTCTGATGGTTTTTCTATTGATGGCACTTGTGGTTCCGATATGTCTTCTGTTGTTGTATTTTGAGTTATTTGTTCCCCTCCATTATGTGTACTCTTTTTACTACCTATATATTCATTTTCATTAAGGACTACAGCTTCACCTGTTAGCAACTTTTTCATACTATCTCTATTTTTAGATATCTTATTAGCTCTATTAATGTATTTCTGTTTTAATTCAGACTTATTGCTTGCTTCATTTTTAGCTTCTTTTTCTATATTTTTTAGACCTTTATCTCTTTGTTTATATACACTTTTGTCATTAAAATATGCCTTATCTATTTTTCCACCATTTATTTGACTATAATCTATTTCGGAACCACCTACTAATACTTCTTTTCCATTTTCACTTAGTGCTTTTTTTAATTTATTTGTGCTATATCTTTTATGAAAGGCATTATATGCATCTTCTCCGTTATTTACCTCACCATTTAGGCTTAATAATGAAGTGAATGCTTTCATTACTTTTATTCGTTTTTGTCCATCTGCATTACTTTCTACATAATCTTTTATCTCATTCAATACTAATTGTGCTTGTTTGCCTACTGCATCATTTCTATTTGCAAGTTCTTTTGCATCATTTTTCATTTCTTGCATTAAAAATCTATCGAAATCTATTGTTTTATCTTGATTTTCTTTTGCATATGTTGATTTTCCTGTACCACTTTCTGCATATATTAACTTACTATTCTCTCCTTTTGCATATTCTGTATTGTCTATCATTTTATGCGTATTTTGTGTTGGCGGAATAATAGTTGTCCCATTACTTCCTTCACCCTCATTACCTTCACCATTATTTTCAATTTCATTATCAAAATCAAAATCAATATTTGTTTCTGGTCCATAATCATTAGTGTCACTTGGTGGTTCTGTATCATTATTATTTTGTATATTATCTGTACTTTCCCATTCTTTTCCATCTAGCTTTGCATCTGTATATCTAAGTATATCTATATCATTTTTTCTTGCTAAATATGTTTTATAGAATCCTATTTCTCGTCCTTGTTTTTCTCCATCTTTTGGATTATATCTCGGAACCACACTTATGTTGTCTATATCTGCATTAATTGTTTTAGCTATATCTATGAAAGTTGGCATTTGATAATTATTAACTGTCTTATTTCCATGTATCTCTTCTACTAGCTTACTGACCCCTCGTTCACTTAGTATTCTATTTACCTCTTGTGAGTATCTATTAGCTTTTTCTTTTATAGGTATATCATTATTTCTGTAATAATCTATATCACTTTTATATACTTCTTTTCCTGTTTCATATATAGTTTTGTCTAAATTTTGTTTTTTTTCTAATCCTTCTGATATTCCATTTAATCGTTCTTTGTCTTTTTTACCTGCAATTACTTCCAATATTGTGTTTGCTATATCACTACTTACTCCATCTGTCCCTTCTGCCTTTTGGTATTCACCAGACATTCTAGCAGCTATTTTTCTTTTTTTCACTTCGTTTAATACATCACTACTAATCTTATCTGTTAACACTTTTTGTATCATTTCTACTTTTTCTGCAGGTTCAATCTTATCGTTCTCTGCAACATTCAGAGCCACGCTATGAGCTAATTTTGTTCCTGCTATACCTATCTCATCTAATTTGCTCATCAATTCATTATCTATCTTTATTTGCCCCTGATCAACCATCTTGTTAAATTCTTCTGATTTTATTATGTTTTCTAATCCACCTATATCACTGTTTTTTATTGCATCTTCTGTGTATTGTGGGTTTGACATTTTTTGATATATTCTAGAGTCTGTATTCATCTTTACTATATTTCTGAATTCATCTTTACTTACTACATCTTTATTGATTTTCCATGCATCATATATTTTGTCTGTATTTCCTATAGCGACTTCATCATTTATAACAGATTGAACAAAAGTTGAAATAAAGTTTATATAATCTTTTTTACCTTCCTTTGTTATATCTCCATCAAGTTTCAGATATTCGCTTATTTCTTTTCCTTTACTTTCTATATCATCTACAGTATCTATGTATACTTTTTCCCTATTTTCTGCTTTTGCAAGTTGCGTTTGTAGTTGTTTGATATTTTCATTAACTTTGCCCATTTCTTCTTCTGATAAATTTTTACCAATTGTATTTGCATATTCAATAGCATAGTTTAGTTCTTGTTGTATATTATTTTTTTTCTTTTGTAAATCACTAATACTACTTGCTTGTGAACTTATCTTCCAATCATTATTTTTTTCTTTATTTTTACTAATAGTATTTTTTACGCCATTAACTGTGTCTCCAAGATCTATACCTAATCCTGATTTAGCAATGTTTTTAGTTATACCAGCACTTGCCGTATGTACTCCACTAGGTCCAGCCATCATTCCAGCACCCATTATTTTCTGTGTGCTTTCACTCATTATCTCACCGAATGTTTTATCTTTATATTTTTCAGTACCAAATTTAGTTACTGCTTCCTGAAATATTTGTTCAGCTGTTTCTTGAGCAGTTTCGTATCCATAAGCTTTTAATAAATCACCAGTGGCTCCAATAATTTTACTCTTGATTGTTGGATTAATTAATGCTTTTTCACCAGCTTTTATTAATCCAAATTTCATTGCAGCAGCTTCTGGAAATGCCATCGTTGCAGAACCAACCAATGTTCCTAGATATAAAACTAAATCCATATGTTTTCCATCATTATTTTTAGCATATTGATTATCCAGATCATTAGTTTGTGCAAATGCATATCCAAGTTGCATAGAGTATCTACTTCCAGTTAATTTTTCTAATCTTGCACTGGTAGCTTCATAATATCTTTTGCTTAATTTATCTGTAGCACTTTTGCTTAAATTTTTTGTAGCTGCTTTTGCTGCAATTTTTTCTGCCATCGTTTTGCTAGATGCCTTTAATATCCCTTTTACCAATGCTTTACCAGCAGCTCCATATCCTCCTGCTCCACCACCCATATATCCTATTGAGTGAGCAGCCATACTTGGATCTTTTAAGAATTCTATAGAGGCATGAGTAGCATTACCCCAATCTATTTCGTCAAATGTATCTATTGGATGCCAAATATCAAATTTATTTAAAGCACTATCTACTAATTTTTCAGATTTTTTTTGTCTTACTTCTTTATCATATTTATCTACACCTAATGATTCACTAATATAATCACTTGTGTCTTTAATATTTTTCTCGCCAAATAATTCGCCACTATAATTCGTATCAAATGCTGCATTTATTCCTTTTGCCCCTAGCTTTCCTACACCATCAATAAGCGACATAACACCTTCTGTGGCTCCGCTTGCAAATTCACCAGGTGCATCTACTATATTTTCCCATGCACTTGGTTCATAATCTTTCCCATAAATACTATCTCTTGCTTCTTGAAGTAATTGTGTATCCGTTTTTAATGGCTGTTGTTTTGTGGAACCGCTATTTAATGTATATACACCTTCTTTTGTATATCCATATGGAACTGTTGGAGTCCCAGTTCCTGGTTTAACAGGTAGTCCTTTATGTTCTCCTGTCATCAATGGATCCATGTCTGCGTATACATACTCACTTCCTCCTCCTCCAAGTCCTGCATATCTTTTTTTTACTTCTGGACCATTACCTGTACCTTGAACTCTTGCATTTATTACATCTCTGTCCATATATCTATTTAATTCAAATTCGACTACTGGTTGATATTTAAATTTTACATCCATTAATGCTGGACCTTTACTTCTTGCTAAATCTCCGTGCTCAGTGCTGTAACCAAGTTTTTGAGTGCCATCAGGATTATAGACTATTTTTCCATTTTCTTTATACACATAGTTTTTATATGGATTAAAATGTGTTTTGTCCTTATATCTCCAATACTCTGCACTTGGGTTTATAGCTTTTGCTTCATCAGTAAGATTGTCATTTGCTAATCCAAATTTTATTACATCTCTTCCATCTATTGGTTCAAGGTTTCTAATATATGCATTTTTAGTTGCATACTTTACTTGTGGAACTTCTTTATATGTATATCCTGTGCTAATTCCATTCTCATCGTATGTATGTTCAGGTTCATATAATTTGTTTGGATCTAATATCATATCTGGAGTATCACTTCTTGCAATATCTCTTGGTAAAATATCTTTACCATAATCAACAGTTTCCTCTCTAAATAAATCACCAAAAGCTATATTTTGATTTGTAAAGTCTTGAACACCAGAAGTATTAACCCATTTATTATGTTTAAAAACTCTGCCAGTGGTATCCAAATCTGAATATTTTTCTCTATTTATATTCAGTCTAGAAGATTTTTGTTTTAGTTTTTCAAATAGTTTTTTCTTTTTTTGTTCTGTTATATCATCTGTATCAGTAATTGTATTTAGAGGTTGTGAGAATATATCATTCTCATAGTAATCCATTAGTCCCATATGTGGTATCCTTATTGTTTAATATTAGATAGATTGTATCTAATATTATTTTAAGGACTACTTTATTATTGTGCTGAGAGTAATCTATCTATGGCTTTGAGCTTATCTATTGTTTTTTGTTTAGCTTTTGGATTTTGAGCTAGTTGATCTAAGTGAAATCTAAGCTTTAATAAATCAGAATAAGTATTAATTTTCTTACTTTTTGGAAGCATATCGTTGACTTTTTTTATTAAATCTAATTGTGCCTGTTGATCGATATTTAACTGATCTTTAAAATGTTGCTTTTTCTTTGCAAGTTTTTCAATATTATTGGTAAATTTTTCTATAAGTATATTTTTACTTATATCCTTTGTTGGACCAGGTTGCTTAGGTGGTATATAAATTTTTCGTCCACTATGTTCTACTGCATTATATTTTAGCATAGGCTTAGGCTGTCCTTTTTTGAACTTTTTAGATTCTTCTCTTGCAGCCTCTTCTGCTCTTTTTGCTGCTCTCTCTACAGCTTCTTCTACTCTTTTTGCTGCTATCTTATCTAAAGCTTTTGTTGCAAAATGTTTAATAATACCTCTAGTTGCTCCAGCAAGCGGAGACGCTATTTCAGTAAATGTTTTAAATTGTTCATTATGTATATCATTATTTGCTTTTATTGTATCTACTCCAACTCTGTCAGTATACGGAGTTGGAATTTCTACTGATTGAATCCCTGATATTGGTTTTGTATATTTAGGAGTTGAAGTATAAATCTTTCTTTCTTCTATTAGCTTATTTAGAAGCTTTGTATTCTTATTTATTATCGGATTATACGCATTTGCTGCTTTAGGATTATCTTCGACAACAGTTTTCATTTTTCCTATTGAATCTATCAAACCAGCTATATTATCGTCGAGTTGTTTTGTTTCTGGAACATTTTGTGAATTTTGATAGTCAATATATTCCTGTTTAGCTAATTCATTTGTAATTCTATTGGCACCGTCTTCGTAATATCCAGCTTGATCTCTTTCGTGTCCATTAAGAATAAAATGATCTCTATATAATGAAGTTCGTTTTGCATTAATTTTTTTTATCTCTTTTAAAAGCTTATCTGGGTCATCAACAGTATTTTTGATATTTTTTATCTTGTCCTTTACTGGAACATTAACTCTTGGTGAATTGGGGATAGTACTACTTATCGTATCATAATTATTTGCATACATTTGTCCACTAACGGTTGGAGCATAAATAGACTTTTCAGTATACGGATTAATTAACTTAATTTTTCCATCTGGAGTTACGGAACCACCACTATAGGTGTTTGTTTTTGTAGTTTTTTTATCAAGAGTATTTAATCCATTTTGTGCTTGATCAAATAATATGTTAAATTTCTCTTTTCTTGTTCGTGCACTATCTATTATTTGATTAGGCAAAGTTTTAAGTATTTTCTCTTTTTCATCAAGTAGTTTATTATATTGATTTTGTAATCTATTTGGTTTGCTTTTCTGATTTTGACTTAGTTTATCGAAAAATACTTTTGCGTTAACAAGTGCATTCTCATCCATTTCAGTATCAAAAAGTGTTGCTTTACCTATACTTGATTTTATCATATTAAATGCTGCTTTTGGATCTATACCCTTTACTACTAATACTTTATATTTATTTTGTGCAGCTTCTGTATCTCCATTACCAAAAGCATCTAAATCTAATGTAGATATTTTATTTAAATATTCCAATGCTTTTGTTGGATTATTACTGCCTCCGGAACCACTTTTATCTCTATCTCTATTAGTTTTAGTGATTTGTCTATTAATATATTCTAATCGATCATCATATTTTTTTATTGTACTTTGATACGGTTCTGTATTTTCAACACCGTTAATAGCTATATATGTAGCTAATTCACCTCTTTTCTTTTCTGCTAATGCTCTATCTCTATAATCTATTTCAGCACTTCCATTACTGCTATCAGCTATCTTTTCTAAATTAGCAGCAGCGTTATTTAAGCTTGATATATCATATTTAGATGGGTCAAGTCCAGCTATTTGTTTTCTAAGTACATTTGCTTGATCATATTTACTGTATTGATGCCCTTCGACTTGAGGAACCATATTTGTAAGCTGTTGAATGAATTTATCATCAACTTTGCCACCTTTTACAGCATATGCGTCATCATATAATTTGCTCATAGCTAATTGATTATTCATATTTGAATCATCAACTATATATTTATTTCCATCACTATATGAACTTACATTGTATTTAGGACTACCTTTTGCAATATCCTGTAGCAACTTTGCAGATTCGGTTTTTCGATCACTTACTGCTAGATTATTTTTTAATTTTCCATATGCATTAACTACTGTCGTTCCATCATACCCACCAGTTTCACTTATCTTAGACATAATATCTAATAACTCACCATTAGTTTTAGCTGTATACATTTTAGATAGAACTTCACTTGTATATGCTTTTTGAGCTTCTGTTCTATCTAATCTGGCAGACTGCTCTATATCTTTTTGTTTTCTATATTCGAATTGGTTTTTTCTCCATTCTTTCTCATCTTTATATTTTAATTCTTTAAGTCTTTTTTCTTCTTTATCGTTTATTAGTTTAGTTATTCCATCAAATGGATTTACTAGTTCTGGAGCCGCAAGTTTTGTTGATGCGAAATTAATATAATTACTCATTTTTAACCAACTTTATATTCTGGAACATGAGCAGCTTTATAATCAGTTCTTTTTTTATCATCATGAATTTTATTATATGCAGTATTATATGAGTTTAAAATAGAAGCTTGATGATCTCTATGTAAATTAACTTGATCAGCATTTGCTAAATAAGCTTGTCTTGCACTATCTTTATTCCATTGTAATGTCTCTTTTGCTAATTTATTTCTTTGAAAACCATTATATATATCAAATACTCCTTTTGCAGAATTAAGCAATCCTAGCCCTGCGGTTGTAGTAGAACCTTTATTGGTTATTCCACCCATTCTTGTTCCGTTTGCTGCTTCACCATCAATCTCAACTAGCTTGTCACTACCAGTAAAATCCCAAAATGGACTTGTATCCCGATATGTGTTCTTACCAATACTGTAAAAATTTCTATTTCCAGAACCGCCGAAAAAATCACCTAGATTAAAACTTATATGTCTATCTGAAGTTGATAACCCCGATCCTTCAGAAGCTCTTGTCTTAATTACTTCATTGCTCATATTAAACTCCTTATTGTTATTGCTATTTCTTATTTTATATATTTATTTATCATATCAAATATACACTTAGCTTGTCATTAATGGAATATTAGCTGTTCCCTTTTTAAATCCAATTGCATTCTCAACAGTTTTCAACATTCCATTATCTATTTGCATTAAGCCTAGTCCATTCATCATTAATCCTTTAAATTCAGAAGGAGACATTGTTGAAAACAGTTCATTATATTCAGCCTCTGTCCTACCATTATTTTGATATACAGCATTTATAAATATATTCATTTCTTCTGAATTCTCATCAATAGCATTCATCATTTTTGCTATTTCATCAGTATTTTCTTTATTAGCTTCTTTTTCTTTCTCAAATGCTTTTATATCTTTTTGTATTTCATATGCATCAACAGCATTTTTAAATCCTGCTGCAAGATTAACAATTGCCATAGCTTTTGCTACCTTCTCTAATGTTACTGCAGTTGTAGTTTCAGTCGATGCGTTAGCTGCAGTAGCTCCTTTTTCCGTAGCTGAGCTTGTAGTAGTGGCACTACTAGTAGGAATAAGGACCATAACAATTACTACAATCACGAACCTTACTATAGGATTAGTTACTTTTGCTGCGTCTAAAAATGCCATAGCTATTCCTGCAATAGTAGTAGCAGCCGCATATGTTGCTGCCCAATCAGGATGTCCAGTTAATACAAGTACAACCGTTACTAAAAATGAAAACCAACTTTTTTGATACCATTTTACATATACTGTTTTAGATACATGTGCACCTAATCCTACTGATCTATCATATACCCTACACCAATTGTGAAATGATAATCTATTCAATTCTTTGTATGGAATCAATAGTCTTAAAAACTCTTTATTGTAATACAATCCTGCCTTCTTACCGAATCCAAGATCCCATATCATTTCCAAATTGCTAACTTCTATAACACCAATCATATCATCATCTATTTGTTTTTTTAATATCAATATTGTTTGATACACATTATCAACAACTTGAATAGTATGTCCTGCTTCATTATCTGCATATTTGTAATCAACATAATTACTTGGGTTACCAGAATAATGACCAAGCTTAAATTCTCCAATTGGTGCATTATTATTTTGAACTTCAGTAATTTCCATAGTAGACTTGGAGTCAAGAGAATCATATTTAGAATATTTTTTTAAAGTATATGAATATGAACCACCTAATATACCATTGGAAATAGAAACATCTCCAGAGCCATCAGAGGTAGAAACCATTTCAAACATATTATATAATACCCCTGCAACAGCAGATTTTACTTTTTCTTTTTCATTTTCCGATATTTCAACTTTATTATCATCTTCATCATCTTCGTTTTCTGGATCTAACTCTCCAAATAAATTCATTGGATTTATCCCAACAAATAAAAATGCATCGGTAACATCATCATTTCCATCAACAGATTCGTATATCCCTTTTTTATTTACTCTTAGGCTGTCCAAATATTTATCAAATGTTTTTTCGTCTCTATTTACAGGTTTTTTGTCCAATACTATAGGAATTATAGGTGTCATCATATTAGCTTTTTCATCATCATATGTCTGTTCAGATACTAAATCTGAATTCATATCGTCTATAAACACATATTTTCCACCATTATCTGAAATGATAGTTGATATAATATATGTTGTTGATTCACGATCTGGTACTCCAAGTTTTGAATAAAATGTTATTCGTTTTGGTCTACCCTGTACCGAGAGAAGATAATCAGGAGTTTCAGGTAGTAAATCGTAGTCTATATTTTTATTCATATTAGAAGGAACATTTTCTGAATAATTGATTGTTTTTGATATTTTATCGACAGAAAATGAACAAGGATTCCCATCTTCATCATCATATGTTATTATATATTTTCCATCAGCATCTTCATTTTTAGTTTTAGTTACATTTGTATACTTAACTTCATCTTCAGATTCATCCTCTTCGGTATCTGGATCGTCCTCAACTGCCTCTTGAATCAATATTGTTTGTTCATCAGGATCATAATCATCACCATACTCATCTACTAACCATTCTTCCATAACTTCATATTTGTTTCTATATAGAATTGCAGAATAATTGTTATATGTGTATTCAATTGTTCTTGTCTGATCATCTTCATCTGCATCAAAATTACCATTCCCATCATCTGTATAAGTAACTACTTTATCTGTTACATCTACGGATTCGGTTGATTGATCCACAACGCTTATATCTGTAATATAATAATTTTTTCCATCAATAACATATGCATTTTTCTCATTATCGTAAGAGGAATCATCATTTAAATAATTTAAAAGATATTCTGTGGGAGTAGCAATTGAAGATAAATGAGAACTATATTTATCATATGTTACCCCATCTGGGGCAGGATGATATTCGTCTATATAACTTTTTGTGTCTTCATCAGAGACCCTGCTTAAAGTTGTAGTTACATTCGGAACCACTCCTAAGCGTTCCATTCTTGACTGTTTAAATCTCTTTTTTAATTCTTTTTTTGTTGTATAAGAAGTATCGACAATCGGTGTATCGTTGGCCATAACGGTCATTTTGAATGAACGATCATAAAAATGATACAAGTGACCTGGATTTAATAAATTATATATTCCAAGATCATGATATGTTATTTTCTTACTACTAAATGGATTGTGCATAATTTAATTTTATTAGAATGATACACTAATTATAATGTATCATTTCCTATATTATCTAATGCTTCTGGTTTAGGAGGTGCAGATACATCGGTCCAGAAATCTGGAGTACTTATAGTATCACCGCTATCCAATAATGATTCAAATACCATAGCATATCCTTTACTTGCACTATCAGTAAGTTTTTGTTCTCTATCTTCATCATATGCAATTCTTTGTCTCATTGTTAATCTGGCCTGTTCTAATTTAAGTTGTTTATCTCTATGTGCCATACTACTATTAGTATCAATTACTGTACCATTCCAGCCATTTCTTACTCTTAAATCTAATGCTTTTTGTTCAACAATATCTGCACCTTTTTGAATTTCTCTTATCTTGTCATCAGAAGTTTCAGTAACAATTGATGCTTCTTTTTCTTTTATCTGCTTATCGTAATTTGCTATATCTGATTTATGAACAGCAATTTCTGCTTCTTGTTCAATTATTACCTTCTTGCTTACTCTTGCATCTGCTTCAGTATCTCTTTTTCTAAGTGTTAAATCAGTATTTGCCTCAACTAATAATTTATCAGATTTAGTTTTAGCAGTGTTTGCCTCAGTTAATAATTTATCTGATTTAATTTTATTAGTAGCTTCTTTAACATTATCTATCTCTGCTGTAAGTTTTTCAACTTTCTTTTCAGCAGCCTTAGATTCTTGTTCTGAAATCTTTAATTCATAATTAAATTTAAATTTTTTATCAACAAGTGCTATTGCTGTTTGTTGACCATTAGCTACAACAGAATTTATTATTTGCATATAAGCATCTTTTTTCATAGATAATCGTTCTATAGCAGTAGTATCTCCACTACTTTCGTCTATCAATCTAAATAATTTCTCAACTGGCGTGTCTAATCCAACAAGCATTGAAGCAACAGATTGTTCCATTACTTCAGCATAAGCTTTTCCCCATTCTGCTACATATGATTCATTAATATATCCCATTATTATATATTCCTTTTCCTTAATTACTTATGTTAAGCCCAACTGTCAAATACTAAATATTGATTATTTGTATTAGGATCTGTCAATGTACCATTATCTTTAACAGTTATCGCATATTGTTTTTCAATTTGAAGATATAGTCTTCCCCAAGCTGTAGCATAAACATCATCTGTTTTATTTTCAACTACTATTGTGCCATAAGTACATGAATTTAAATCCTTATCAGTAGCTTTATAATCCCCTACAGACATAACAGAATTTGCATTAAAAGCATTTGTAAATCTAGATTCAGCACTTGATTCTGACATTCCATCATGAAGCTTATCTTTCCAATATCTACCACATATATTTTTCCAATTAGATACTCCATCTCTTATCATAACTAATTGATCAAACAAATCTCCACATGTTTTACACTTAAAAGTAGAATCGTTTTTCCAATAATCTGCACCAGCTGAATCTGCATATCTACCAAGAGAAGCTAAATAAATTGTATCCACATTTGTATTCCATTCGCTTGTACTTAAATCACAAAGTCTTTTGTCCGCAATACTATTTGATAAAGAGCTTTTTGTTGGAATATAGGTTCTATAATCTATAGTAATATTGTCACAAGTTTGCGAAGAATAATCAGTTACTATCTGTTGTGTAGTAGAACCTTTCGACTTTAGTTTTTCATATTTAACTAATCGATAGAGACAATTTGATTCACTAAGTGTAAATGTGGTTCCGTTTTTTAAAGTAACAGTTAATGCGTTTGAACTACTATATGCTATATAATAACCCATTTTATTAATATATTTTTTAGCATATGCTGATATTTTAAGGTATGGTTCATTTATTCCACTCTCAGCAAATGTCAACGCTACCGTATCTCTTCCATAATTCTGTACAATAGTCAATCCTCCTCCTGCGGTCCAATATTCCCATCCTTCTGCGTCAGGCCAATTTCTATGTTCAGCATCATAATATGCTGTTGCAACAATATCATTTACTGAACCGCTGCCGTCTCTGTATTCTGCACCATTTATATACTGTGCATCTGTTGCATTCGCTTTAAAAAATTCATCGTCTTCTTCTGTAACATCATCATCATTATCGATGTCACTATAGTTTGTTATTGTGGTTCCGTTACTTGTTTCCTCGTCCTCGCTTCCATATGCTGTATATGAAAAAGAACCACTTTTAGTGTCTCCAGTAGGAGTATATGTCAATGTCCAATAGATTTCTTTCGTTTCTCCTGGATTAGGCTTTGGATCCATTTCTAAAATAAGACTATTCGCACTAAGACTAGCTTTATCAACAGTAAAGTCATCTATAGTTACTCCTGCAAAAGGATCATAATAATTTGGAGTTTCCATAAATGATCCGGTAATGCTATCTTTTGCTTCTATATCAACATTACTAAACGAAGGATTGTCAAAATTTATTGTATAATTAACTTTATATTCATCGGTAGAATATAAAGTTTTCTTTTTTGAAGGATTATATGTAACAGAATAGCTACTAGCGAATATATTATACCAATCACTGAACCCTGAAGCTCCAAGATTATTTAATATATCAGCTTCGTTTAATGCTTGTCCCCTATGTGTTATTTCTAATCCATGCAACCACCCATTATTGTTATTCATCCAATTTATTGCTGCATCCATTGTATCTCTACATCCAACAGGATCATTATCCATTCCCTCTAACCAATTAGCTGATGGGTATATTTTTCCCTTGGCGATAGTAAGTCTTTTTAAATATGCTTTCTGTAAATTGGTTAATGCTGTCATCCCATCTATTGTTGAAAATGATGAATTGGCGTCATAGCCTCCGCTTAACCAATAATTAACAGCCCTTGTACTAATATAATTTCTTCCTAGTACATCGTAGTATATTGCTTGTAATTCTATTTCTTTGTCTGTAGTTGGACGAATAAAAGAATCACCGTTATCATAAACATAACTTATACATTCATCTAATGCATCAGATGCATAAACATCTAAATCTGCTCGAGCAATAGTTTTTCTGTATTCTACTGTTTCAGAAAATGAATGTTGCTCGCTTATTACCCCAGAAGAATCGTGTTTTAGATTATACGTAACAGTATATATATATGGACTATTTGTTGAATCAGTTAACACTACCATCTCTGCAGGATCGAGATTTATTTGTGTGTAACCAAATGGTACACCACCTCTCTTAATTAAATCCCAATTTATATCTGCAAAATAATCAGCAGATTCCACAGAAGTTTCGTATACTGAAATATCATCTGCTGCTCTTTTTGAGTTAATGCAAGATAGAGAAGCCCTTACAACTGTATTTTCAAATTTTGAAGTAGTCCAAGTGTTATCTAAAAGTTGTTGAGTCCAATATTTCCATTCTTCTGGAAATATATATGCTCTACCAAGCTTTTCTTGATATGTTGCTTGTATTAGTTTGTCACTATCAGAACCATTACTAGCACTAAATCTTCTATTTATAGACATACCATAATCTTTACTTCCACAATCCGGCATTTCATCAAAATTAATTAATTTTCTTCCATTGTCATCATATTCCGTATCTGGTGCATAATATTTTTCATTAAAACTATATATTCTGGTTGGTTTTGAATCTATACCATTATAAGTTACAGCAACATATATTGTAGCAATATAATTATTTGCTTTGTCTTCTATTTTAGCTGGAGAAAATGATGTTGAGTAATTTCCAGGAACATAAGGTTCTCGACAATTAATTCCCTTTTCAATATCAAGTCCAGAAAAATATTCCTGATCTCCGCCGCCTACAATAACCAGATCCGAAGTATCATCATCAGTATATGTAACAAAAGTAGAAACATCTGGTATTTCTGTTGGTATATCAACAATAGTGGTATCATCAGTCTCAATGGCATTTACAATACTTGAAGTGTCAATTTCAGTATAAACAGTATTTGTTCCTGTAGAATCATTCTGTGTTTCTGTACTTGTGTTTATATCAGTTATTGTCTGAACCACTGTAGATATATCTTCGTCAGTAAGAGTAGAAAGGTCTTCTGGTTCTTTAC
>Ga0256837_1001535_pt1 | contig 15767 bp, 16 predicted proteins | sample 4562384metaG_FD_185976 | JGI IMG/M metagenome (GOLD analysis project Ga0256837, IMG submission 185976) | Hydrothermal vent microbial communities from Guaymas Basin, Mexico - 4561-384 | ecosystem: Environmental > Aquatic > Marine > Hydrothermal vents | place: Mexico: Guaymas Basin | collected...
ATAAAGCACGAAATAGATTGTTTGAAGGCATGAACTCCTTTATCAGTTCTACCACTAAATTCAAGAGTTGTATTAATATTTAATATTTTAAATGCATCATCTAATTTTGATTGAATTGTTACTTTATCTGGTTGAATTTGAGAACCGTAATAATTAGTTCCATTGTAACTTATAATAAAAAGAATTTTTTTCACAGTTTTAATAATACTTTTTAACTTTAACTCTATAAACTATATAACTAAGTATTATCCAAATTGTAGGCATAACATATAAAACTTCAAATCCTAGTTTTTTAGATAATTTTTGACTAAAAATTACAAATAATATTGCTAATAATATAGTATATATAGTAGTTTTATTTTTTTCATATCTAGGATTATAAAACCCTAAAGATATAATAAATAAAATTGATAATATAGGAAATAATGACATCAATATAGAGAAGTTAAATTTATATTGTTTATATTGATTTTGATTTATATTACTCCAATATATTAATAAATCATTAAAAGTATTTATATTTGTGGCTTCCTTTAAACTATTATTTATAAGCATTTTTTTAAAATCAATTTGATTAATTGTTTGGTCGATACTTAGTGCCTTACCATCTCTTAGATGTAAACCTAAATCAGAATTATTATTATCAAGTGTTGCATTTTTTGCAATTATAAATGTATCTTCAGTTCCATCTTTTTGAAAAAGTACAATATCTTTATATAAACCATCTTTTTCATCATTTACATATATAAGCCATTTCCCAAATTCTTGACCATATTCACTTGCTTTAATATTAAATTTAGCATCTTGTTTTTTCTTTATTTTAAAACTATCAGATAACTGATCAGCTTTTGGAATTAGTATTAAGGAATTTACTAATAAAAATAAAGTAGTAAAAAATAGTGTAGGAAAAAATATTTTTAATATTTTAATTGGATTTAAACCAAAACTAGTTATTACTATTAATTCATACTCTGTAGATAGCTTAGATAAGCTAAGTGCTATAGATATAAATATAGATATTGGTAATGTATAAAAAAGAATAGATGGTATATAAAATGAATATAGTGTTAATAATTCTGTAAAATTGATCTCCATAACAGATGTAAGTGCAGATATTCTTACAAGGTACATAATAGATGTAATTATAAATAAAGTTAAAAATATAGGGAAAAATGTTTGTGAATATGTAGTAAGTAGATGTTTTTTTAATAATTTATTCATTTTTTCCCTTTAGTTAGCTACATATAAATTTAAAAAATAATTATCAGTAATATACACAGTAAATAAAGCAAGTGTTAAATATGGTATAAATGGTGTCTCTATATCTTTTTTTATAATTGTATTTAATATTGATGGGATTATAGCAAAAATTGCACTTAAAAATATAGCTATTAATCCAAGTTTAACACTAAGTAATCCACCAATAATAGCAACAATAGGTATATCTCCTTCACCTAAGGCTTTTTGAGTTTTTAAACTATCATCATTTAGAATTTTAGATTTAATATTTTGAATATAAAAAGTGATAAATATATCAAGTAAAATAAAGCCACCACTAAACATTAACATAGCATTAAAATCAAAATCAATTATAAAAAATGATACTAAAAGTGCAAGAATTAAAAGATAGTCAGGTACAGCTTTGTATTTAAAATCAATAAATGAAAGTACGATCAATATGTAAAATAATAATGTAGTTAAAATAAAATTAAATGTATTTCCCATTTTTATAAAAAGTAATAAAGTTAATATAGCTGTGATAAGTTCAACTATGGGGTATACAATAGATATTTGTTCTTTACAGTTTGAACATCTAGCTTTTAAGAAAATATAAGAAAATAAGGGTATGTTTTCATACCATCTAATTTGGTAATTGCAATTTGTACATATTGATCTTTTAGGATTTATTAGTGATATATCAAGAGGTAATCTATATATTAACATATTTAGAAAACTTCCAAATATTAGTCCAAGCGTAAAAATTAGAATATTAGATTCCACCAAATCTTCTTTCTCTTTTATTAAAATCAGAAATTATATCATCTAGTTCCATTGTAGAAAATTCTGGCCAATAAGTTTGTGTAAAAAACATCTCGGAATAAGCTATTTGCCATAAAAGATAGTTTGATATTCTAACCTCTCCACTTGTACGAATAAGAAGATCTACATCTGGAATATTTACAGTATCTAAACAACTATTTATATTCTCTTCTGATACTTCTAAATTTTTTTCATTTAGTTTTTTAACAGCTCTTACAATTTCATCTCTACTACCATAGTTTAATGCCAATATTTGAGTCAATCCTGTACATTTTGAAGTTTGATTTTCAGTATCTTTTATGATAGTTTGAAGTTTTTTAGAAAATTTACTAATATCTCCAATTGCTTTAAATTTTACATTATTTTTTAAATATATTGGTAGTTCACTTTTAAAATATCTCTCAAGAAGTTTCATAAGAAATTCAACTTCAAGTTTAGGTCTTGACCAGTTTTCTGTACTAAATGCATAAAGAGTAAGATAGTTTATCCCTATATCACTACAATGTATGGTTATCTCTCTTACTGTCGAAGCACCTTTTTCGTGCCCTGCTGTTCTATTTAGTCCTTGCTCTTTTGCCCATCTTCCATTACCATCCATAATAATGGCAATATGTTTAGGAAGATTATTCACTAAATGACTCTTTAATATTATCTAGCAACTGGATAGATATATCTAATTTTGAACCTTCAAAATAAGATTCCTCATTTGAAGTTATAAAATTGATATTATTTGTATCTGAACCAAAATTATTATTTTTATCAATAATATTTAAGCATACCCCATCAATACTTTTATTTTGAAGCATATTAGTAGCATTTTGTTTTGCATTATCTTTATCCATCTCGGCTTTAAAACCAATAGTATATATTTTATTTTTATCTAAAGAATCAAGTATATCAATATTCTTTTTTAGTTTTAAATCCCAATTATCACCAATATCATCTTTTTTTATTTTTCCATTTTGAGGAAAAGTAGGAATAAAGTCACTTACCGCTGAAACAGCAAAAAAGTAAGGCTTTTTTTGAATAAGTTGCATATGTGAATTGTCCATAAGTGTTGCACTTGACATTTTACCTTTTAGTGCTACTTTTATACTATCTTGACAATATTCAAACATCTCTTTTGTGCTTTGAACCTTTATAGTATGTATACCACTAGGAGCAGAAATATCTTTTGTTGTAACTAGACAGACATCAGCACCTTTATAGTATAAAGCAATAGCTAAACTTCCTGCCATCTTTCCACTACTAAAGTTACTAATGAATCTTATATCATCAATTTTTTCTATAGTTCCACCACCATTTAGCACAACTTTACGATCATTCCAATAGCTATCTTGAAGTAACTCTTTTGCTGTAGTATGAAATATATCTTCTACATTTGCTAATGCACCATCTCCTATATCTTTACAAGCTAACTCTTTTATTTGAGTATTAATAATTTTAAAGTTACATAGTTTTAGCATCTTTAAACTAGCAGAGGTTATTGGATTTTTCATCATATTTGTATTTGCTGCTGGACAAAGTAATTTTACTCTTGGATATGCTAAGGCAGTTTGTAAAAGTAGGTTATCTGCAATACCATTTGATAGCTTATTTATAGTATTTGCAGTTGCTGGTGCTATTACAAATATATCGGCCCATTTCCCTATATCAATATGATTATTAGTAGTATTTGTACTCCAATCTTCACTCTGTTCATCTAAAACTTTATTTTGAGAAATAGTTTCAAATGTAAGTGGAGTGATAAATTTTTTTGAAGATGGCGTCATTATAACTTTTACATTAGCACCTGCTTTTATATATAATCTTATAAGTTCAAGTGATTTGTAAATAGCAATACTACTAGTAACTGCCAATAATATATTTTTATTTTTTAATAGTTGCATTTAGTCTTTTCCAAAAAATTTATAAAAAAAGTTTTTTATATTTCTTTGTTTCTCTTTGCTTCTCTCAATTGCAAGTTCACCACTTTTTACAGTCTTATCTATAGTACTTCCTGCAGCTATCATACAATCATCTTCAAGTACAATAGGTGCTATAAGTTTAGTGTTGCTACCTATAAATACATTTTTACCTATGATAGTTTTAGATTTATTTTTACCATCGTAGTTACAAGTTATAGTTCCAGCTCCTATATTTGTACCAGTATCAATTTGACTATCTCCTAGATATGAAAGGTGACCAGCTTTGACACCAGTAAGTACTGATTTTTTAACCTCTACAAAATTACCTATATGAGTATCTTTTATGATACTTTGAGGTCTTATTCTTGCCATTGGTCCAATGTCACTATTTTCTAAAATAGAATCCTCTACTATACTATTTGTTTTTATATGGCTATTTATAATTTTGGTATCACCTAAAAGAGTAACACCATTTTCTAAAATTGACTCACCTTCTATCTCTACACTATCTTCAATATAGATAGTATCAGGAAGTCTCATGATAACACCATTTGCTAAAAACTGTTTTTTTATTCTATTTTGATGAATAACTTCTGCATCACTTAAATCAATTTTAGAGTTTACACCTTTGAAGTTCTCTTCACTTACTATTAATGGGTGCACCTCTTTATTTAGATTTATTGCTATTTCTACTAAGTCAGTGATATAATATTCATTTTGAGCATTTGAAGATGATAGTTTTGGTAAGTTTTCTTGTAAAAATTTAGTATCAAAACAATATATACCTGCATTTGCAATATTTACATCTAACTCTTTATCATTACAATCTTTTTGTTCAACTATTTTTTTAACATTGTTATTTTCTATGATAACTCTTCCATATCCAGAAGCATCTTTTAGTTCAAGAACACTCATGATAATAGCACAGTTATCTTCTCTTAAAAAATTGTTTAACTCTTTTGCTTGAATTAATGGCATATCTCCATTTAAAACTAAAGTTTTAGGGTATTTTAGATTAAGTCCCATAACTGCACCACCAGTCCCTGGATAGTTTTCATGGTCTTGTAGAGAAAAATTTATATTTGAAAAATATTTTTCCATCTCTTTTTGTACCAATTCTGCTTGATGATATAGTACTACATGAATATCATCACTTAGTTTTTGAGCTTCTTTGATAGAATAATAGAGCATCTCTTTACCTGAAAGTTTATGTAAAACTTTTGGTAAAGATGATTTCATTCTTGTACCCTTACCAGCTGCTAGAATTATTATTGAAAGGTTTTTTGACATATTTATATTTCTCTTTTTATCTAAATTTTGTATTATTATAACAAATAAAATGTTACAAGGTTATTTACCTACAAGTTCTTCTATTTCTATTGTTTCTCTTTCTTGATTTATGTTTATTTTCATCATCACTATCTTCCCTTTTTTTTCTATGATTTCTACTTTTAGGATCTCTGGGGTTTTTATCTTTATCATTAAATTTATTTCTATTACTATATCCACCTCGATTTTTTTGAAATCTATTTGGCTTATGCCTATCATCTTTTAATAATTTATTTGATTTTAGTGAGTTTTCACAATAGTAATTTAACTCTATTCTAATCTGTTCTGCTTTAGTTTTATCTGGAAAAAGATGTGGAAGTTTATAGCTAAGCCACAAGTAAAGTGATATTTTTTTTACTTCATCTTCTGCTAAAAGTAGATCTCTTTGAGTTTTTGCTATACCAGATGTTTTTGTACTTACATTGTATCTAGTAATCTTATGATTTAAAATTGCATTAACATATTTGATGTAACCATTTTTAATAAGTGGTGACCTTGTATTTATAGGAGCAGAAGCTAACATATATTTATCTTCTAAACTCAACTCTGGTTTATTATCTAATATCTCAGCAAGTTCTATCATAAGTTTTATATTTGTTGCTCTAAAAGGACCATCAAATTTCATATGTTTTAAAAAGTATTTTAATATTTTTGTTAAACTTTTTGTATCTAAAAGTGTTGATAGCTCTTCTACTTGCGAAGATGTTGCTTTTACTTTTACAGGTGGTTTGATTGTTGCCATTGGGGAAGTAAACATCTCAGATATATGTTTTAGTACATTTCCTGTAGTTGCTCCTATATGTCCAATCTCATGGTGACCATATCGACCTGCTCGACCTGCTATTTGTATAACTTCATTTGGTAATAATTTTCTTTTACTTATTCCATCAAACTTTGTATCTGTTGTAAAAAGTAGAGTTTGTATTGGTAGATTAAGACCCATAGCAATAGCATCAGTAGCTACTAATATATCACTCTCTCCACTTCTAAATCTTTTTGCTTCCTCTTTTCTTACTTCTGGACTTAGGTTTCCATATAAAACTGATACTGTATGATATTTACTTAGTTTTGCTTTTAATGCAAGTACATCTTTTCTACTAAAAGCTATAAGTGCAGTTGCTTTTGGAATATCTCTTAAAGTTATATGTTTATCTAAAACTTTTAAAGGATTCTTTCTTTTAAATCTAACTATCTCTAACTCTTCATCTAAATAAGTAGCTATTTTTTTTACTATATCTAAAGCATTTACACTACCAGTCATGATAACTTTAGATGCAGGTGAACCTAAAATTGCATTCACCCATGCCCAACCTCTATCATCATCTGCTAACATTTGAACTTCATCTATTACACATACATCAACTTCAAGATTGAAATTTATCATCTCTATAGTTGAACATATATGTCCTGCATCTTCATCAAATATCTCTTCTTCTCCTGTTACAAGTGAAGCTGGAGTATTATTTGAAAGTAAATTTTCATAGTTTTCTAAAGCAAGTAATCTTAAAGGTGCTAGATAAGTACCTGTATCAGCATTAATCATCTCTTGCATAGCTTGATATGTTTTACCACTATTTGTAGGTCCTACATAAAAATATAATTTACGGTTAAGTTCACGAGCTAGAGGATATAATGCTTTTATATCACAGTTAAGCATCTGCTTTAGTTGATCTTTAAAGTTATTATGTATCATCTAAAATTTATAATCCAAAGATGGTTGAATCATCTCAAATTTTTTAATAGTATCATTTATCTCTTTTTCTATTATTGAAAAATCAAATTTTTCAAGTGTCTTTATTTCAGGATAATTCTTTATTATTTTATTAAAATTATTAATAATTTCATCTAAGCTATCTCCTGATGCAGTTGGGATGTTATATTTATCTAAAAGTTCTATATTTTCAATAGTTTCTTTATCTTTTCTTTTAAAGAATACTGGAAAATTACCACTTGCTATTGATTCTAAACAACTATGAATTGATCCACTTAAAAGATATTTTGTTGTTTTTATTGTATCAATATAATCTTCCTCTTCAATCAATTCACTAAAAGAATTTTTTAGTTTTTCATCATTTCCTAGGAAAAAATAATGACCTAAAATCATTGGAATATCTTGTTTTGTAGATTTTAATGCTAACTCAAAAAACCAATTTGCATAGTCATCATCTGCAAAGAATATTGCTTTTTCATATTTTGTTTCCATGTCATTTTTAAATGTATCATCTACAATATCAAAAGGGATATCTTTGCCTACTTTATAAAGGTTTGAGCAAAATTGTTCCATATGCTCTTGCATAGTTTCACTAGCTTCATTGCTATCATCATAGATAAGGATATCGCCTCTCTCCATAACATGAGGTAGATTTCCAATCACATCAATACCTACTCCTCTATTGATACCTAGTTCACTTTTTGCAAAAGTAGCGGCTCTATAATCTGCAGTACAAAGAATAGGGTCTGTACTTTTAAAAATATTACATAAAGCACTTGCTCTTCTTACATTCTCTAAGCCAAAATTATGACCACTTTTTGCGTATATATATACTTGCATTTTTTCCCTTTTTTATTTTAAAAAATAAAATATTAATTTATAACCTAATCCTGCAGATACTATTGTACCTACTACATTTAATAGTATATTTAAAATACCATACCAAAAAGAACTATTAAGCAACATATAACTTTCAATGGCAAAACTAGAATAAGTTGTAAATGCTCCTAAAAAACCTATAACTAAAAAACCTTTTAGTTCATTTGATGGGGTAAAGTGTAAAAATAAACCCACTAATAGACCAATGATAAAGCTACCTAAAACATTTACCCCTAAAGTAGCAAGAGGTAGTTGATGTGGAAAATATTTAACAACTTGAATACCAATGAAAAATCTCGATATAGCTCCTAGAAAACCACCGCTTCCTACGGCTATTACTGTTGAAAGATTAAATGTCACTATTTAATTCTTTTTTTAAAACTTCTGACATATCTTGTTCTATTTTCTCATACCAATCTTCACCTTTTTTAGCTTCTACAACTGGTAGATATATAATTTTTACAGTACCACTACTTTGTTTTAGGTTCTGTGAATCTAAAATAGTTCTAGTTCCAACTAAAATTGCTGGTTGTACTTTTAAGTTATATTTATTTGCAATCATTTTTGCACCAGCTTTAAACTTTCTTATTTTTGTTCCATCAGATCTTGTACCTTCTGGAAAAATTGCGATAGGTCTTTGCTGTTCTAACTTCTCTTTACTCTCTTTTATTAGTTTAACTAAACTACTTTTACTTTCTCTCTCAACAATAATCATATCTGGTGCTTTTAAAATATGCCCAAACCATGGTATATCTGCTATCTCTTTTTTTGCTACCCATGCTAAATTCTTTGGATGAAGATATTCAAATACCATTATGTCCAAAACAGATTGATGGTTCAGAACAAGCATATCTGCATTTGGATCTATCTCACCTTTGATCTCTAGAGTTATACCTAAAAGTTTCATTTGCATTGATGCCCAAGCTCTTCTTAATCCTCTATTTTTACTTCTAAATAGATACATTAAAATTATTGTTATTGTTACTGTTACTATCATCTCTAATATTGTAAATACAGCTCTTAGTTTACCTATCATCTTTGATCCATCCTATATTGTCATTTTTAAATAGTACTTTTATATACTTGTCTTTTTTATTTATTATCTCTACTAATTCTTTGTTTTCTAAAATTTTATATACTGTTGAATGTTTAGTTGGAAGTATATATATCTTTGTGTTTACAGGTATTATTATTTTTTTATTTGGGATAAATAGATATCCTATAATACTTATAAGGATAACTATTATAAATAAATATTTATTTTGCTTTGTAATTATAAATAATATTATAACAATAATTAGTATAACTAAAGTACTAAATTGTTTATATATTAAAATACTACTGTTATAAGGGTTTAAATCTGTTTGAGTACTAACTAACTCTTCATCTAAAGATATTGGTAAAGTTATCATTACAAAGTCTTTTAAAATAGTGTTATAGTAAGTGAATTTTATCTCTTTAGTGTGGCTAGGAATCATAACATAGTAGTATATGTTTTGGTATGGTGCTTTATCTGTTAAGCTTTTAATACCTTGATCATTAAATTCATTTAATCTCATATCTTCGAGATTACTATTAGTTGCTTCAATATTTATAGTACTTAGAAGCATGCTATTTGTATATTGTTTTGTTTTAATAGTATTTATCTCTAAATTTGATGCTATTATATTTGAAAATAGTTTTTGGTTTAGAGCAATTTTTTCAAATTTTATTTTTGGAGGTTTAATAGATATAAAATCAACGATCACTTCATTTTTTAATAAAGCAAGAGTTATGTTTGGTAAAGTAAATTGTTTATCTTTACTTTTGTAAATAATTTTTGATATAAAAATATTCTCTTTTGTATTTACCCAGACTGGTGTACTCTCTGGTATATCTATATTTTCTTCACCCTCAAATGTTGTTATTATTTTATCATATTTATCTTGATTGATTAAGATAGTTGCTTTTAAAATAACATCAAACTTTTGTTTTGTAAAAACTCTTTTTGGATAAGATATATAATCGATATAGATATCTTTTGATTTTATATCATCTTGAGAAAAAAGTGATGATATAAAGATAGTTATAAGTAGGAATATTTTTAAATTAAATTTCATATTTTCCTACTTAAATTATAGCTTATTTAAAAAAACCTTGAAGCATTTTTACTCCATCATCACAACCAAGTAAACTCTCCATTGCTCTTTCAGGATGAGGCATAAGACCAAATACATTTTTTTCTTTGTTACAGATACCTGCTATTTGTTCTACGCTACCATTTAAAACTTGGTTTTCACCAGCTTCATTACAATACTGAAGTAATATTTGACCATTTTGTTTTAATTCTTCTAGTCCTGCATCATCAATAAAATAACTTCCATCATGATGTGCTACTGGAATATTTACAATATCTCCATTATTTAACTCTTCTAAAAAAGAATTGTCATTATTTACAACTTTAAGATGATGATGTTTTGATATAAAGTGTAAGTTATCATTTCTTTTTAAAGCACCAGGAAGAAGTCCTGTTTCTGTTAAGATTTGAAAACCGTTACAAATACCTAAAACTTTTCCACCATTATTAGCATATTGTTTTACTGCTTCCATAATTGGTGCAAATTTAGCTAAAGCACCACTTCTTAAATAATCACCATAAGAAAATCCACCTGGAGCAACTACAAGATCAGTATCTTGAGGAAGTTCAGTCTCCTCATGCCAGATGATCTCAACATCAGCACCTAGTTTTTCAAAAGCATATTTTGTATCATACTCACAGTTAGTACCTGGAAATTGTAATACTGTAACTTTCATATTATGCTACTATTGTAATTTCGTAATCTTCAATTACAGTATTTGCTAAAAGTTGCTCACACATTTTTGTAGCTTCCTCTTTAGCAGTTATCTCATCAGTACAGTTTAATTCCATAACAATTTGTTTCCCAATTCTTACATCTTTTACTACATCTTTAAATCCAACTGTATCAAGTGTGTGATGTGCTGCTTTTCCTGCTGAGTCTAAAACACCTTTTTTAAGTCCTATGTTGATTATTGCTTTCATTTCTTACCTTCGTATCTTAATTATTATGCGATTATATCTAAAGTTGCCTTACAACAATTTAGACATAAAATCTCTATTTATGTAATCTATTATATATTGTGTTATAACCATCTATAATTACATCTTTAATAGAGTTTGGAACTTCAACCTCTAGTTTTTCACCAGTTTTTAAATCTTTTGATCTCTCTTTCCAGCTATTTTCTTTTGCAAAATTACGAAGAATCTGTTTATCCATTGAGATAAAGTCTCCATTTTCAAAATCTTTTTTATCTATAAATCTTGAACTCTCTGGTGTTAATATTTCATCACCTAAAATCCACTGACCATCTGCACTTACAAAAACCTCAAGTTTTGTATCAACAACAATGATACCATTTTCATAAGCATATTGAGTAAACTCTTTAAATAATTTTTCTAAACTATTTATAATATCTGGAAATAGTTCTCTTACTTTATTAGAATTTAGTGGTATATCTTTTACCCCTTTTGTAGTAGGTGTAAAAATTGGAGTTTCAAATTTATGCCATTGTTTTAAATCATTTGGTAAATTTAATCCATAAGGGTCATTTCCGTTTTGACAAGCTTCATATAATGAACCTGTAAGATAGTTTCTAAATATAAATTCAAACTGTACAATTTCTCCATCAATTTTTGCTTCTAGAGGTTTGCAAAGTTCCATAATTTGACATCTAGGTGCTATTGCTAAACTATCGTCTACATTTTCACTTAATATTGCAGTTCTTATCCCTGACTCTTTAGCAAATATTGCACCATCATTAGATATAGCAGTTTGAGAAACACCTTTTCCATCAATTTCAAGATTAAGTGGGATATCAAATACTGAACATCTATCACTTCTTACTAATAGTACTTTAGGGTCATCTCCTGGACAAGTATAAAGGTCTGCATTTTTACCTATGTAAAATAAGTTATAACCTAACTCTTCAAGTTCAGTAATACCTTTTTGTGTTGTAGTTTTTTTTGACTCAGGCCAAAGCCCAAGTGATATTATCTCATTTATATTCATTTTTTTCCTTTTTATTTATTCATTATAATCAAAGATTTTAGTATATCAACACCTGCTTTTAGTTGATTGTCTTTTAATATTTGTTCTTGAGTTATGATAGTTTTATCTTCTTTTGTTGTGTTGCTATCCTCTTTTTCTACAGTACCTATTTTTGAAAGTTCACCCTCTAAGTGCTTTCTCATATTTGATTCTTTTAGATTAAAAGCTGATTCTTTTTGAACTACAACTTTACCTGCAAATACATCAACATCTGGAATAATACCTTTTGCTTGAATTGTTCTTCCACTTGGTAAATAATATTTTGCAATAGTTAATTTTATAGCTTCACTTCCATCATCAACGATAGGTATGATTCTTTGTACACTACCTTTACCAAATGTATTTTTACCAATAATAACAGCTCGTTTTAAATCTTGTAATGCACCACTTACAATTTCACTTGCACTTGCACTACCTTCATTTACTAAAACAACCATAGGTACATCTGTAACTGTTGAATTTGATGTTGCTTTAAACTCTTCATTATCAGTTTTATCTCTACCTCTTTGTGAAACTATAATCCCTTTATTAACAAATAAATCTACCGTTTCAATTGCTTGACCTAACTGACCACCTGGATTGTTTCTAAGATCTAAAACGATAGCTTTAGTTTTATTTTTATATTGTTTAATATATTTTTTCAACTCTGAAGATACTTTCATATCCATAAAAGATGAGATTCTAAGATATAAAATATCATCATCTATTAGTTTTGCATAAACAGATTGGATTTTTATAATATCTCTTATGATATGAATATTTATAGGTTCAACTTCACCTTTTCTAACAATAGTTATATCAATAGGTGTTCCAACTTTTCCTCTCATAATATCAACTGCATCAGATAAACTCATATTAAGTGTTGACTCATCATTTATTTTTAAAATAATATCACCAGCTTTTACACCAGCTTCATAAGCGGGAGTATCATCAATTGGTGAGATAATAGTAAGTGCTCCATCTTTTGTACTTATTACAATTCCTAAACCACCAAATTCACCTTTTGTTTCTACTTTCATCTCTTTGTATGATTCTTTATTTAGCATTGAAGAATGTGCATCTAGTTCATGAAGTAAACCAGTAATAGAATTATCTACAATTTTACTAAGGTTTATATCATCTACATAAAGTAGTTCAACTGCAGCAATAACTTTTTGTAGTTTTGTATATGATTCTAGTCTAGTTGGTTCTTTATGAACCTCTTGTTTTATATCCTCTTTTGCTATTAAGCTACTTGTTAAAATAGCAGAAAAAAGTAGTACTAAAAATTGTTTCATATTAAAATATCCTCTTATAAATTTATTTGATTATAGCTAAAAAAGAATATAATAAATATTAGATGTTTATTTAACAAAATAAATTAAAAATTAATTAAATAATAATACTTTATTAATATTTAAAACTAAACGAATATATGATAAAATCAAAAAAATTACCTAGATATACGAAAAGAGGAATAATGAAATTTAAAATAGATGCAATAAGTGGCAAAGCAAGAGCTACAACTTTACAAATGGCTCATGGAGAGGTACAAACACCAGTTTTTATGCCAGTTGGAACTCAAGCATCAGTAAAAGCATTAGACCATAATGATATGTTATCTTTGGGAGCTCAAATTATTTTAGGAAATACATACCATCTTTATCTACGCCCAGGTGGAGATACCATAAAAAAGATGGGTGGGCTTCATGGTTTTTCAAAATTTCCAAATAACTTTTTAACAGATAGTGGTGGATTTCAGGCATTTAGTTTAAAAAAACTTGATGGTAAAAATGTAAAACCTGATCCAAAAGGGATAACTTTTAAGTCACATATAGATGGCAGTATGCACTATTTTACACCTAAATCTGTTTTAGATACTCAATATAAATTTGGAAGTGACATTATGATGATACTTGATGATTTAGTTGCTTTACCAAATACTCAAGAAAGAATAAATCTAAGTATAGAAAGAACAACCCAATGGGCAAAAGAAGCTATAGAATATCATGTAAGTCAAAAAGAGAAAGGTATTGGAGTGAATCAAAATATATTTGCTATTATCCAAGGGGGAACAGATAAGGCATTTAGAAAAAAATCTGCCCAAGAACTTTGTTCTTTAACTGACTATGATGGATTTGCTATTGGTGGGTTGAGTGTAGGTGAGCTTAATAATGAGATGTATGATACAGTAGAGTGGACAACTCAATTTATGCCTGAAGATAAACCTAGATATTTAATGGGAGTAGGGACTCCTGAAGATTTGATAGAAAATATTCATAGAGGTGTAGATATGTTTGATTGTGTTATGCCTACAAGAAATGCTAGAAATGGTACACTTTTTACAACTTTTGGTCGTATAAATATAAGAGGTGCAAAGTTCAAAGAGGATCCTAGCCCTATAGATGAAGTATGTGAATGCTACACTTGTAAAAATTATAGTAGAGCATATTTAAATCATCTTTATAGAAGTGGGGAGATGTCATATTTTAGATTAGCCTCAATGCATAATCTACACTACTATTTAAATCTTATGAGAGAAGCTAGGTCAGCTATTTTAAATGATACTTGGGAAGAGTTTAAAAAAGAGTTTTATTTAAAACGAGAAGTTAAATAGTGGTAAAAGTTGAGAATATTTAGAAGATCATTCTCACTTTTAGAGTTAATATTTGTTATTGTAATAGTTGCAATTATTAGCTCACAAATTATTCCAAAGAGTACAATCTCAAAACTAAATCTAGCAGTTGATAAAATAATTCTAAATCTTAATTATACTAGATATATAGCTCATATTGATAATAAATATGATGTGGAAGATGAGCAATGGAAGAAAAAATTATGGACTTTAAAATTTCAAAGATGCTCTTCTAGTGTTGGTGGATTATACTATGTAATTTATAGTGATGAAAGTGGTGGTACAGCACATTTTAAGAAGAGTGAAACTTTAAAAGACCCTTTGAGTTTAAAATATTTATATAGTACAAGTAGCTGTATAAATAGATATGATACAAGTAAATATATACTTTTAACAAAAGAGTATGGTGTAACAAAAGTTGAGGTAAGTTGTAATACTACTGATGCTATAGGTCAGATAAGTTTTGGATATGATGGACGAATATATTCCCAATTAGGTTCCAATCCCAAAGAGATATTAAATAGATGTGAGATAAAACTATATGATATAAATGATGATTTTAGAACTATAACAATTGAGCCCAAAACAGGATATATAGGTGAAAAATAGTAATATTTTATAACCCAATAATCCATTTTTGAATAGTTAAAAGATCATTATCTAATATATTATGAATAGGTGGCATACTTGCACCATTCCATTTTCCTTTACTACCATTTTGAATACTATTTACAATCTCTTGAGGATTGTTTTGATACTTTTTAGAAATTTCTTTAAATGATGGGCCAACAACTTTTTGATTTATTCTGTGACAACCATTACAACGGTATTTAATAGTAAGTTGTTCCCCTTTAGGTAATGCATTAAACTTTGAAATTGCCGCTTGTTTTTTAGCAAGTTCTTTAGGTAGATATGTAGTAAATACATAAGTACCAATTGCTCTAATTTCATCTTCTGTTACATTTCCTTTTTGAGAAGGCATAAGTCCAAATTTTTTTAACATAGTTTTATCACAAAAAGATTTTTCAAGTGTTGGATGAATAATATAGTCAGAAATAAAATCTAACTGTTTTTGAAGTTTTGTTGAACTATCTGGTGCTTTAAACCAATCATTAAAATGAAATGATATTGTCATCATAGCTGGTGCTATTTCGTTATCAAAATTTAAAGGTGGAAAATCT
>Ga0256837_1001536_pt1 | contig 15766 bp, 14 predicted proteins | sample 4562384metaG_FD_185976 | JGI IMG/M metagenome (GOLD analysis project Ga0256837, IMG submission 185976) | Hydrothermal vent microbial communities from Guaymas Basin, Mexico - 4561-384 | ecosystem: Environmental > Aquatic > Marine > Hydrothermal vents | place: Mexico: Guaymas Basin | collected...
AGGGATAGAATCTAAATCTAGAGAAAGTTCAGGTTGATTAGAATCATCAGAAGAAGAATCTAAATCAAGAGATAATTCAAGTTCATTATTAGAGTTATTTTCAGGTGAAGATTTCTCAGAAGGGATAGAATCTAAATCCAGAGAAAGTTCAGGTTGATTAGAATCATCAGAAGAAGAATCTAAGTCAAGAGATAATCCAAGTTCATTATTCGAGTTGTTTTCAGGTGAAGATTTCTCAGAAGGGATAGAATCTAAATCCAGAGAAAGTTCAGGTTGATTAGAATCATCAGAAGTAGAAGAAACTAAATCATTAGAGTCACTAGAAAGTGTAGAACCTAAATCAAGAGATAATTCTGAATTTTCATCTGTATCATGTGATTTTGTTGATATTTCAGAATTATTTTGTCCTATTTGTAGAGAATTAGTTTCTTCTAATGAAATAGATGATAAATCTTTTTGTGTATTATCTTCTTTTTGTTCAGTTATTGGATTCTCAGAAATAACCAAATTTTGAATTTCTTCTGATTTTAAGGAATCAGTTTTTATAAATTGATAAATATTTACACCACCATTCTCCATAGATACTTTATATTTATTTACTATGTAATCAATATTTTGATAATTAAAATCAACTTTACCTTCTGCAGATTGTAAAATAAAAATAGACATAGAAGGGAAATTTTCTTTTAAGTTTTCAAGAGATGTATTGAGTAAAAATTCATCATCAGCACCAACAATTTTATCACTTTCATCTATCATTAAAATCATAATTTTATTCCTTTTCTTTTAATTCTCTATATTTTTTTTCAAATTCTTCTTTATCCTTTTGTCCTACGGGTTTTCTTGCTGCTATATATCCAACTTTTATCCCATTTTCGTCAAAGAAAGGCTCTATAAATGCTTCCGTCCAATAATATCTACCATCTTTTCGTAAATTTTTTATAAAACCATGCCATTTTTTATTTGATTGAATAGTTTGCCACATCTCTTTAAAAGCAATTTTTGGCATATCTGGATGACGAATAATAGAATGAGGTTTTAATAATAACTCATCTTTTGTATATCCTGATAAAGTACAAAATGCTTTATTAGCAAAAGTAACCATTCCTTTTAAATCAGTTCTAGTTACTATTGAACGATTAAAAACACCTAACTCTTCAAAAGTAACTTCTTGGTCTATAATTTCCCTATCATTATGCACTGTATTTTCCTTTTTAATTCATTTTTTTAGGATTTATGATAACATTTTACCATAAATTTTGATAAAATACGAATAAAAATTTTCAAAATATATAACATAAAGGTGTAAAAATATGAAAGTATTACTAATAAAAGATGTAAAATCACTTGGGAGAATGGGAGAAATTAAAGAAGTAAAAGAGGGGTATGGTAGGAATTTTCTTATAGCAAAAGGTTTTGCTAAACTTGCTACAAAAGAAGTTATTAAGGAATGGGAAGAGGAGAAAAAAAGAAAAGAAGAGGAATTAAAACTTGAAATTTATGAACTAAATAAAGAAAAAGAAGTTTTAGAAAAATTAAATGTAGAAGTGGAAAAAAAATTAGGAACTAATGGACATCTTTATGGAGCTGTTACAAAAGAAGAGATTGCAAATGCTCTAAAATCTCAATATAAAATAGAAATAGATAAAAAACATATAGATACAAAAAATATTAAAAGTATGGGGGAGCATATTGTAGATGTTAAATTAGGACATGGAATTCATGCTAAACTAAAAATCAATGTAAAAGGAATATAATGTTTAAAGCTACAACGATACTTGCTTGTAAAAAAGATGGTCAAGCTGTAATAGGTGGAGATGGTCAAGTTACTTTTGGTAATACAGTTTTAAAAGGAAATGCTACAAAAATTAGAACTTTATATAATGGAAAAGTATTATCAGGGTTTGCTGGAAGCACAGCTGATGCTTTTTTACTTTTTGATATGTTTGAATCACACCTTCAAAATAGAAAAGGGGATTTGTTGAAATCAGTGATAGATTTTGGAAAAGAGTGGAGAAAAGATAAACATTTAAGACAACTTGAAGCTATGATGATCGTTTTAAATAAAGAAAAAATTTTTATTTTAAGTGGAACAGGTGATGTGGTTGAGCCAGAAGATGGTGAAATTGCTTCAATAGGAAGTGGTGGAAATTATGCTATTTCAGCTGCTCGTGCTTTAAATAGTCATTCAAATTTATCTCCAAGAGGTATAGTTGAAGAGAGTTTAAAAATTGCTGGGGATTTATGTATTTATACAAATAAAAATATAAAAATTTTAGAATTAAAGGATTAAAATGAATATGACACCAAAAGAGGTTGTAAAATATCTTGATGAATATGTAATTGGTCAAGGGAATGCTAAAAAGACTATCGCTATTGCTCTTAGAAATAGATATAGAAGATTAAAACTTGATAAAGAATGGCAAGATGATATTATGCCAAAAAATATTTTAATGATAGGTAGCACAGGGGTAGGTAAAACGGAGATTGCTAGAAAAATAGCAAAAATGATAAAAGTACCTTTTATTAAAGTAGAAGCAAGTAAATATACAGAAGTTGGATTTGTTGGTAGAGATGTTGAAAGTATGATTAGAGATTTAGTTTATAATTCTATGAATTTGGTGAAAGAGGAGATGAAAGAGGGTAATAAGGAGAAAATAGAAGATTATATTTTAGATGAAATTACAAAAAAACTTTTACCTCCACTTCCAGTAAATGCAAGTGAAACTAAAAAACAAGAATATGAAATTTCTTTTAATAAAATGAAAGAGAAAGTAAAAAATAATGAAGTAGATCATCTTAAAATAGAGATTGAAATAGAAGAAACAAAAGAAGAAAATAACTCTTTACCACCAGAAATAGCAAATGCACAAGAGAACTTATCTAAAATGTTTAATATGTTTAACAAAAAAGATAAAAAACAAGTGACTATAAAAGAAGCAAAAGAGATATTAAAAGAGAGTGCTAGTAATAAAGTTATAAATCAAGAACAAATAAAACTTGAAGCTATTAAAAGGGCTGAAAATGGTATAGTTTTTATAGATGAGATTGATAAAATAGCTACTTCTTCATCACAAAGACAAGACCCAAGTAAAGAGGGAGTACAAAGAGATTTATTACCAATAGTAGAGGGTAGCAGTGTAAATACTAAATACGGGAATGTTAGTACAGACCATATATTATTTATAGCAGCTGGTGCATTTCATGTATCAAAACCTAGCGATTTAATTCCAGAATTACAAGGGAGATTTCCTTTAAGAGTGGAATTAGATAGTTTAGATGAAGAAGCACTTTATAAAATTTTAACTGAACCAAAACATTCGCTTATCAAACAATATGAAAAACTTTTAGAAATTGAAAATGTTGAACTTAAATTTAGTGAAGATGCTCTAAAAGCAATGGCTAAAAATGCCTTTTTAGCAAATGAAAAAACAGAAGATATAGGAGCTAGAAGACTTCATACAATAACAGAAAAAGTACTTGAAGAGATAAACTTTGATGCAGATGAACATAGTGGAGAAATTTATGAAATAACTCCTAAATATGTCGAAGAAAAATTAGGAAAAATAGTAGAAAGTGAAGATAGTGCGAAATATATTTTATGAGTTATGAGTTATGAGTTGTGGAATAAAATATTAAGGATATGGATTGGAAGAATTTATAGCAGTAAATGATGGTAGTGATAATATAAAAAGTGGATTTGTAGGAGTAGTAGGTGAGCCAAATGCTGGTAAATCTACACTCATAAATTGGCTTGTGGGTGAAAAAATAGCAATGACATCAAGAAAAGCAAATGCAACTCGTAAAAGATTGACAGCAATTGTAATGTATAAAGATAATCAAATAATTTTAATTGATACACCAGGAATTCATGAAAAAGAAAAACTTTTAAATAAATTTATGTTAAATGAAGCTTTAAAAGTATTAGGTGATAGTGATTTAATTCTTTATATTGCTGATATTAGAAGAGGTCCAAAAGGGTATGAAAAGTTTCTTGAATTAAATACAAAAAATATTCCACATATTTTAGTAATTACAAAAGTGGATATGATAAAAGAGGAATATATAATTGATAAAGTAAATCAATTTAAAAATTTAGAAAATAAAAATTATTTAAAACTTATTACTGTATCATCAACTATGAATTTAAATAAAGATAAATTACTTAAAACAATTGTTAAATATTTACCAAATCATCCATATTATTATGACCCAGAATTGATTTCAACTGAAAATATTAAAGATATTTATAAAGAATTAATAAGAGAAGCTATTTTTGATAAATTAAATGATGAAATTCCTTATGAATCGGATATAATTATTGAAAAAATTATTGAAAAAGACGATATAGATAAAGTATATGCAATGATTGTAACCCAAAAAGACACCCAAAAATCTATGATTATAGGTAAAAAAGGGAAAAAAATAAAAGAATTAGGGATTTCGGCAAGAAAATTGCTAGAGCAGTTTAGTGGTAAAAAGATATATTTAGAACTTTTTGTAAAAACAGTACCAAATTGGACTAAAAATAAAAAAATGTTAGAAGAGATAGGTTATTTTGAATAAGAAGGTAAATTGATGAAAACAGATAAGTTAGAAAAATATTTTAAAAAATATTCTTATAATGTTAATAAAGTGGTCGGGGTTGACCCTTTTGATTTTGATAATCTTTTATTATTAGAAAATGGGGTTTTATCTGAAATTTCCAAAAAAGAGATAAAACAGGAATATTTAATTGCTAGTTATATTCCAAATAGAGATGTTATAACTTATGAACTAACTATTCAAAAAAATTTACTTGAAAAAATAGAATTAGAAGATTATATTGAAACAAAATGTTATGAAGAAGTAGGATTAGATGAGGCAGAAGAATATATTTTTAAACATAAAGTAGTTGATTCTATTGCTGATGAGAAAAATTTAATAGTAGAAGTAGTAATTATCTCAAAAACTAATATGGTAGAAAAATACCAATCTTTGAAAGATAATTATGGTTATTTAGATTATTTGACATATCCTGGATATGTTTTTGATGTATTGTATAAAGAAAATATCTTAGAACCACAAAATGATTTATATATTTATTTTACAAAAGATGATATTTTTATTACTTTATATGGAGAGGGTAAATTTTTACAAACATCTGTAATCCCAGAAGGTTTACAAAATATTTATGAAGAATTGGTAAATAGTATTAAAATTAAAGATTTTGATTTTAATGTTTTTATGAGTTTATTAGTAAAAAAAGGGTTGGATTTAAATAACTATTCAGAAAAACAGCATGTATTATTTAATGAGTTAAGTGAGCTTTTTAGTAATAAATTTTTAATTATTTCAAATCAAATCCATTCAATTGTAAGAAAATTTTCTTTAACTACTATTGATAGAATTTATATGTCAACTATAAAAGGTGTAATTCCTGGTATTAGTGAATTTGCTAATATGTATTTAGGTGTTGAAGCTAATGATTTAAAATTTGATTTAAATTATAACCCAAATGATATAGAAATTGACCAGATAATGTTTTTATCTATGTTGAGTGCTCAGCATGCATATAAAAAAGAGGAACAAGTAGATAATTTTACTATTTTTCAAAGACCTCCTACATTTTTTTATAGAAAAAGTGGGCAACTTATTTCTATATCAATAATTTCATTGTTATTATCTATCTCATATCCTATATATGAAGTAATCGATACTTTTTTTATAAATAACTCAAATGAAACTAAACAAATAGAACTAAATAAACTAAAACATACTCATAATAAATTAAATAAGTTAAATAAAAATTTAAAAAGTAAATTAGAACAGAAAAAATCACAAAAAGATAATTTAATAAAATATATCAAAGATAGAGAATCTATTATTGATACAATTTATAAAGAGAAAAAAGGTTATGTACCAAAAGCAGTTTTAATAGCAAAAGTAAGTGAATATTTAGATAAAAATGAGGTATATTTAAAAGAGATTAAATATGGAAATATTCAAAAAGAATCGAAGACAACAAGAACAAAATCTAAAAAAACTAAAACTAATATAAATTCAAATAATAAAAAATTATTGCTACTAACTGTATATTCAAAAAGTGATAGTAAAATTACTAATTTTATAAATAATTTAGTAAAAGATGAACATATTATAGTAGAAACTCCTGGATATAAAAGAGAGAGGAATTTATATACAGCAGAAGTTGGAATTAAGGTTGAAAAATGAAGAAAATATTAGATAGTTTAGATGAATTTTTAAGTTCACGAAAAGAGCAAGAACAACAATTGTTGTTCTTTTTACCTGTTTTATTATTTGGTTTTTTAAGTTATTCTTTTTTATATTCTATAACTAATAAAAATTTAAATAATTCTATTCGCAAAGAAAATAATTTAACAACGGAGATTGAACAAATAAAAAAAACTAATATTTCCTTAAAGAGTAACAATGTACACTTAAAGAAAATTTTAAAAAGTGCAGATGTAAAATTAAAAGAGTTAAACAAAGAAAAAGAGGATTTAAATATTTTGGTAAATCAATTAGGATTTTTAAAATTTGATTTGCCTAAGTGGGCAGGATTTTATAACAACATTCCAAAATTAGCTCAAAAACACCATCTTTATATTTTATCATTAGATAATGAAATGTTTGAGGAAAATAATAAAGAATTGGTGCAAAAGAAGATGAGTATTCAAATTGAAGTAATTGGAAATTTTATTGATTTTATGAAGTTTGTAAATGAATTTGAATCTAAAAAGCAGTTAATTAAAATTGAATCAATAGAAATTACATCTGATAAAATGGTTGTAGATATTGATATTTATGGAGCTAAATTATGAAAATAATATATAAATTAGTTATAATAAGTTTTTTATTTATAATAGGGCATGCAGAGAATAGTTTTCATAAACAATATGTAAAAGAATTGTTGGAATATAAAACAAAATTACCAAATAATTTATGTAATCCGTTTATTGTAAAATATAGAAGTGTAAAAAAAGTTAAAAAAACTAAAACAAAAAGAACTAAAATAAAAAATAACAATAAAACAAAAAAAATTAAAAGATTTGTTTTTAGAGAAAAGAGATTATTACTAATGGCTATATTGAATGATAAGGTATTAGTAAAATTACCAGAGTTAAATAAAGTAAAATGGTTGAAAGTTGGAGAGAAAGTGGATGATTATGTTTTAAGAAAAATAGTAAATGATAGTACTATTTTGGTCAGTATAAAGAATAAAACTAAAATAATCAAAATGAAAAACAATAATGTTAAAATAAAGGTGAGAAAATGAAAAGATATCTATTAGTAGTTTTACTATTTGTAAGTATAGTTTTTGCAAATGATTGTAATAATAAGTTATTTAGTTTTAAAAATAGTGAAAATAGTTCTGTAACATTATATAGTCTTTTAAATGCATTGGTGGTAGATAGTTGTAATTTAAATATTGTCTATAAAGATGATGTAGCAAAATCAAAAGTAGCACAATTGACTTTAAATAAATTATCAGTAAAAGATTATACATTAAGACAACTTTTAGATTTGTTAATATCGGGAAATAATCTTTTTTATAAACTAAATGATAACAAATTAGAGATATCTTATATACAAACTAAAACTTTCAATATTGATTATATCATTTCTACTAGAACGGGAAGTGCTACATTTACGGCTTCTTCATCAGAAAATACAGGTGATACGAATTCAGTAGATGCTTCATATGAATTTAATTTTTGGGGAACATTATCTGAACAATTAAATAATATTTTAAATACAGTTGATACATATAAGGTTAGAAAACCAATTATAGATAAAAATGCTGGATTAGTTACTATTACGGCTACAAAAAGACAATTAGATAGAGTAAAAGCATATATTGATAAATTAAATAAAAGATTACATAAACAGATTATTATTGATGTAAAAATTTATTCAGTAGATTTGGCAAAAGCAAATCAAACTGGGATAAATTGGGGAACTTTAAGTTTTTCAATAGGAGCCCCTAAAACACCAGTATCTGTGCCTGTAAATAGTGCTAGTCTTTTTGGAAGTCAATCAGTGTTTAGTAGTGCTTTATTCAATATAGATGGACTTGTTAATTTTTTAGCAACACAAGGGAATGTAAATTCTATCTCAAATCCTAAAATTGCTACATTAAATAATCAAAAATCTATTATTAGTGTCGGTGATACTATCAATTATAGATATCCTACAAAAGTTGTTATTGATACAAATGGAAATCCTCAAACAGAATATACGATAGGTAATAAGTTTGTTGGTATTTTACTTGATATTACACCAGAGATAGGTGATGATGACTCTATTATGTTGAGAATTAACCCTACTATTTCATCATTTAGAGATGAAACACAATTAACTGACCCAAATAGACAACTTGCTCCTGATACAACAGATAAAAAACTTAGTACAGTTGTTAGAATAAAAGATGGTCAAACATTGATTTTAGGTGGTTTGATTACAAATATTAATACTTTTAGTGAAAATGGAGTTCCTGTATTAAAAGAGATACCAGTTATAAAATATTTATTTTCTTCAAAATCAAAAATTTCGACTAGAAGGGAATTAGTTTTTGTTGTAACTCCACATATTGTAGATTTAAATAAAAAAAGAACAATTCAGGATTTAGGTTTTTAATGAATTTTCAAGAAGTTAAAAAATTATTTAAAGATGAGATAAATATGGGATTATATGTCCCTTTGTCTGAAAAAATAGAGATAGATTTGATGTATGCTATTTATGAAAAAGAGAAAATGATTTTAATTTCTGGTGAAGCTGGGAATGGAAAAAGTTTTTTAATGAGAAAAATTTATGAAAATTTACTTTCAAAAAATAAAGAGTTTAAAATCTATTTTATATCTAATCCATTTGAAGAAGGTGATGTAATAGATGAACTTTTTTTATTAAATTTTGATGAACAGGTGGTAGTGTTTATTGATGAAGCTCAAACTTTGAGTGATGAAAAGATAGAAAGACTTAGAATGCTTGCAGATAATAGAAAATATACTATTATTTTAGCAACTCACGAAAAAGAAGCAAAAAAAATATTTTCAAAACAACATTTTCAAACAAGAATAAATCACTTTATAAATTTACAACCTCTTAAAATAGATAAATTGGAGTTATTTATAAATTCAAAACTTATCCAAAATGAAGCACATAATGTAGCATCTTTATTTAATAAATCAACTTATAAACTTATTTATAAACTTAGTGGAGGAAATTTAAGAAAAACTAATCAACTTTTATATAAAGCATTTGATATTATTAGTTATTTTTATGATAAATATCCAAATAAAGTATCTTCAAATAAAATAGATAACAAATATATTGAGATGGCAGATATGGATTTAAAGGGTTTAAATGCATAAATATGAGGAATTAGAAAAATTATATTATAAAAAAAAATATAAAAAAATATTTACTATAATTATAACGAGTTTATTTTTTATAGTAGGGATTGGTTATTTATTTAATATAAATAATAACTCATCTAAAACTAATATAAAAAAAGAGAAAATAGAAAAAAATGTTTCTAAATATACAAAAAACATCAAAAAGATAGATAATAATATTGAAAAAAATATAACTAAAAAGATAGAAAAAAAAGATAAAATAAAGAAAAAAGTAACTACTATTAAAGTGGTAAAAAAACTTATTTTATATCCTGTTTTTCCAGATATCTCAGATTTAGAACATAATAAAACAAGTAAAATAAAAGATAAAGAAGTTAAAAAAATCAAACAATTAGAAAAAAATATAACTAAAAAAGTAGAAAAAAAGCAAAATATTGAGAAAAAAGATAGAATTCAAATAAAAATTATAGTAAAATCTAGGTTAGATTCATTAAAAGAAGCAATTAAATTGTATAATAATGCACCAGAATATAATTTAGCAATTAAAATTGCGAATAGTTATTTTGATAATAAAGATTATGAAAATAGTATTCAATGGGCTAAAAAGGCAAATAAATTAAAACCAGAAGATCGTGAAAGTTGGTATATTTTTGCCAAAGGTTTATTAAAACAAAATAAACCAAAGCAAGCAAAAAAAGTATTGATGGCATATTTAGATAATTATGGAGCAGATAAAAAAATAGAAAAATTACTAAGGAGTATAAAATGAATGAAAACATCATCAAAAAAATAAAAACATTACCACCATTACCAAAAAGTGTAATAGAGATTCAAAGAATAACATCTGACCCAGAAGGTTGTATAGCTGATTTAATAAAAGTAGTAAAAGAAGACCCTATGCTTACAGCAAATTTATTAAAAGCAGCAAATTCACCTTTGTATGGATTTAGCAGACAAATTAAAAATGTAGATCAGGCAGTTTCTCTTTTTGGTATGAGTACAGTTAAAGGTTTTGCAGTAGCAAGTGCTGTAAGAAATAGTATGAAAATTGATTTAAGTGCTTATGGGATTAGTGAAAGTCAATTTGTATCAGTTTCTCAGTTACAAAATGCTTTAATTGCTAATTGGTATAAAAGGGATAGAAGTAAATTAGATATTCTTTCAACAGCATCATTTTTACTTGAAATTGGGGCTGTTGTAATATCTTCTATTTTAGTATCAGAAGGTTTAGCTGATGAGTTTAAATCAAAATTAACATCAGATAATAGAACACAATTAGAAGAAGAATATTTAGAAACAAATACTATTGAAGTAACAGCTGAGATATTTAATTATTGGAAATTTGACCCAGAACTTGTGAATGCTATTAAATTTGCTACAAATTTAGAAAATGCTCAAAATTTAGAATATTCAGCACCATTAGCAGTAACATATAAACTTGTAGATTTATTTAATCCATTTAATGAAGAATCTATAAAAAAAGGATTAGAAATAGCTGAAAAATATGGATTAGATGTAAATGCTTTAAATGAAGCGATTGATATTGTTAAATGAAACAATTTATAACTCAACTTACAAAAGGAATTTATAAGAAAGATGTTCCGAAACTTTATAAAGATTTAGTAGATTATTTAATATCTATTAAAGCTTTAAAAGGGAAAAAAGAACTAAAATTAACAAGTGATTATTTAATAGGAAGTATCGATATAAATTCAAAAGGGGTTGGATTTCTTACTCCCCATACAGGTAAAAAAGACCTTTTGATTGAACCAGAAGATTTAAATGGAGCAAGTAGGGGGGATTTTGTAATAGCAAAAAGGATTTTTAATAGAAATTCTCGTCCCAAAGCAAAAGTGGTTGTTTTATTACAAAAAGCTTTTGAAACGATTGTAGCTTATCTTTCTTATGAGCCAGAACCTATATTAAAAAATATTAAAACTGATAGAAAAATAGAAATTAATATAAAACCTAAACAACTCAAAAAATTACCTCAAAATGCAGTTTTTAAATTAGATGCTTATACAAATGAGATTATTGAAGTTTTAGGTGTTTTAGATGATGCTAATATCGATGAGAAAATATCTTTGGCTTTGTATAATAAAAAAGAGGAATTTTCAAAACAAGCCATTAGAGAAGCACAAAGTTTTGGAAATTTTGTAGATAAAACTTTATATGCAAGAGATGATTTAACTAACTTATCATTTTGTACAATTGATCCAATTACAGCAAAAGACCATGATGATGCGATATATTTTGATATAGATACTAAAACTTTATATGTAGCAATAGCAGATGTAAGTGAATATGTTTATTTAAACGGTGCTATTGATAAAGAAGCTCTCAATAGAGGATTTAGTATCTATTTCCCACATAAGTCTATCCCAATGCTTCCACGAGAATTAAGTGAAAATATTTGTTCATTAAAAGAGAATGAAGATAGGTTGTCTTTGATTTTTAAAATTAAATTTGATAATAATTTCAATGTAATAGATGAAGAGTTAATAGAGGGAATTATCTGTTCAAAAAGAAAATATTCTTATGAGCAAATAGATGAATTTTTAGACGGAAAAGGGATAAAAGATGAAATTGATAATGAAATATTATCTTGGCTTTTACCTCTTTATGAAATTACAACTCATTTAAAAAATCAAAGACTAAAAAATGGATTAGATTTTTTTAGTGATGAAATTAGAATGAGTTTAGATGAAAATGGGAAGTTACAAAAAGTAAAAATTGAATCAGAAACTCCATCACATGGTTTGATTGAAGATTGTATGCTTTTAGCAAATAAAGCAGCTGCTAAAATGATAGATTTTGGAATTTTTAGAGTTCATAATGAACCAAAAAAGAGAGATATTCAAGAATTACTAACAAATTTATTACCATTTGGGATAGATTTAGAATTAGAAGATAATATTATTTCAACTTATAAAAATATTCAAAAACAAGCAAAAGAATTAGGACTTGAAAAATATATTGATAAAATGCTTATTAAAACACAACAACAAGCTAAATACGAAGCATTCAATAGTGGGCATTTTGCTTTGGGGTTTGAAAAATATACCCATTTTACATCACCAATTAGAAGATATTCAGACCTTACACTTCATAGACTTTTAAAATCTATTATTCATAATAATCAAAAATTCAAACAATTTATTTTGAGAAATATTGAGAGTTTAGTGGTAAAAATTAGCGAACTTGAAAGAGAAGTTATGAAAATAGAGTGGGATTTTTATGATAGAAAATTTGCAAGATGGGCAAATGAAAGAATAGGAAAAGTTGTAAAATGTGTAGTTGTTGATACAAAATTACCCCCTATTGCTAAGATAGAAGATGAGATAGTAGGTGCTAGAATTTTTTTAAAAAAAGGAAACTTTTCTCTTTTTGAAAAAATAGATGTTAAAATTGTGGAAGTAAATATTGTTTCAACGAAAATAAAAGGAGAAGTTATTGAAAAATAGAATTGTTAAAATTAGTGCTTTTATTTTAATATTAGCAGTATTATTTCAACTTTTATTAAATATAGTAACTTTTTATAAACAATATAATAATTTAAATGAGTTAGAAGAATTTAATAAATTTTCTTTTATAATTAGTAATTTATTACATAGAACTCAGCAAGAAAGAGGGGCAGGGGCTGGATATATAGGGAGTAATGCTAAAAGATTTGGAAATATTTATAAACAAAAAATATTAAATACAGATAAAGAGATAGAAACTTATTTTAAATTTATAAAAAATTATAAAAATAAGAGAGAAGGTATTCAAAAAAATATAGAAGTAATAACAAATTATATTTCAAGATTAAAAGAGATTAGAAAAAAGGTATTGAATTTAGAAGTATCATTTGTAGAAGAATTAGAATTTTATACCACAATGAATAAAAATCTTCTTACAATTATGGACAAATTAGTGATGCTTACAAATGATGAAAAATTAGTCAAAGGGCTTAGTAGCTATGATAATTTTGAAAAAGCAAAAGAGAGAATGGGGATAGAAAGAGCAGTTTTATCGGGGACTTTTTCTATCGATGAATGGTTTAAAGACTTGTATATTAAATTTGTAACATTACTCGCTGAGAGTAAAGCTTTTTTGGAAACTTCAATGTCTTTGAGTAGCAGTGATATTAGGAATTATTATACTAAAATAAAAACAAATAAAGTATTTAAAGAGGTTAAAAGAATGGAAGAAATTGCTTTGAAGAGAGATGACTCTTTTGAAGTTGATTCTATTTATTGGTATAAAACTATTACAAAAAAATTAAATTTTTTAGATAAAATAGCTATTAAAATGTATGAGTATAACAATTTTGTTATTCAAAATAAAAGAAAAGGATTAATATTTAATATATTGTTTAATCTAGGTATTAGTTTAATTATTCTGTTTTTTGTGGCATATACTCTATTTTTATTAAAAAAAGAAAATGAAAAACTTACTTATAAACTTACTTATGACCAGCTTACAAATCTCTATAATAGGACATTTTTTATATCTGAATTTCCAATCTCCAAAGCAAGAGCAGATAGGAATAAAACTAAGATAGCAATAGTTTTTATTGATTTAGATGGTTTTAAAGATATAAATGATTCATTAGGTCATGAAATAGGTGATGGTGTTTTGATAGAGATAGCAAGAAGATTAAAAAAATATGTGAGAAAAAGTGATATTATTGCTAGGTTTGGTGGAGATGAATTTTTGATTATGTTTCATGATATAAAAGATATTGAAGATATAATAGAGATTATTAAAAAAATTTTAAAAGAGATAAAAAAACCAATAATTGTAGCAGGGACAGAAAATATTGTAACAGGAAGTATAGGGGTAAGTTTTTATCCTGATGATGGAGATGATATAAATGTTTTAATTAAAAATGCTGATATGTCTATGTATAAATCAAAAAAAGCGGGGAAAGATAGAATTACTTTTTATGAATATAAGATGAGTGAAGAGAGTAATAAAAGATTACAATTAAAAAATGATATTTATTATGCCTTAGATAAAAAACAATTTGAATTATATTTTCAACCACAAATTGATAAAAATAATAATTTAGTGGGGGTAGAAGTTTTAATAAGATGGAATCATCCAAAATTAGGAGTAGTTTCCCCTTTTTATTTTATCCCATTAGCTATTGAAGTTGGATTAATTGAAGATATTGATTTATGGGTTATGAAAAGTGCTATTAAACAGATAAAAGAATGGGTTGATAAAGGATATAATACAGGAATTGTTTCTTGTAATTTAACTGTATATCAATTAGAAAAAGGGTATGTAGTTGATAAATTAAAAGTTTTATTTGAAGAGATAGGGGTATCGCCTAAATATTTTGGTTTAGAAGTTACAGAAGAGGGGATTATGCAAAATCCAGAAAGGAATATTAGTATATTAAAAGAGTTAAAAGAGTTAGGAGTTACTTTAAGTATAGATGATTTTGGAACAGGTTATTCATCTTTTGCATATCTTAAAAAATTACCGATAGATAAGTTAAAAATAGATAGGGCTTTTATAAAAGATTTACCAGATGATGAAGATGATAAAATAATTAGTGCTGCTATGATTTCTCTCGCGAAACAATTACACTTAAAAACTATTGCCGAAGGGGTGGAAATAGATTCACAAAGAGATTTTGTATTTTCTCACGGATGTGATATTATTCAGGGGTATTTATATTCTCCACCAATTCCAGCAAAAGAATTTGAAAATAAATTTTTAATTTAAAATTCATAAATTTTTTTTATAATGTTGTCAAAAAAAGGTATAAAAATGATAAACTCTATCAAACAAGAGATGAAAAAAGTGATAGTGGGTCAAGATAAAATGATAGATGCCCTTTTAATAGGGCTTCTTACAAATGGACATATTTTACTTGAAGGTGTTCCAGGACTTGCAAAAACTTTAACTATTAAAACTCTCGCACAAATTTTAAATTTAGATTTTAGTCGTATCCAATTTACTCCCGATTTATTACCAACAGATATAATAGGTACAGAAATTTATGATATAAAAAGTGGAAATTTTAGGATAAAAAAAGGTTCAATTTTTACAAATTTGCTTTTAGCAGATGAAATAAATAGAGCACCAGCAAAAGTTCAATCTGCTTTGCTTGAAGCAATGGCAGAAAAACAGGTAACTATTGCCGAAGAGAATTTCAAACTTGATGAACCTTTTTTAGTAATGGCTACACAAAATCCAGTAGAACAAGAAGGAACTTACAATCTCCCAGAAGCACAACTTGATAGATTTATGTTGAAAGTTGTAATTGGTTATAACTCAAAACAAGAAGAGTTTGAGGTTATTAAAAGAAGTGCGAATAATTCTTTTGAAGAAGTTAAACAAATTGCTACAAAAGAGAATATTTTTAACTTACAAAAAGATGTACAAAATGTCCATATTGATGATGAACT
>Ga0256837_1001537_pt1 | contig 15764 bp, 7 predicted proteins | sample 4562384metaG_FD_185976 | JGI IMG/M metagenome (GOLD analysis project Ga0256837, IMG submission 185976) | Hydrothermal vent microbial communities from Guaymas Basin, Mexico - 4561-384 | ecosystem: Environmental > Aquatic > Marine > Hydrothermal vents | place: Mexico: Guaymas Basin | collected...
TCTAGTTGAGATAAGAATGATTTTAATTTTGTATCTGCATAAATATTCCACCAACTGTTCAATGAAAAAGATTTATACTTATCAATAAGATGGAGATTATATTTTATAAAAGGTTTATGATTTAGAATTATATTCGCTTTTGAATGTATATTAGTAAATGATTCATTAAAACTATTATCAATCCAAAAATCAAGTGGCAAAGGCTTTTTGAGTGGTGGATAAAAGATACCATTACTTTGTAGTGAAATTTTATTTTTATAGTGTGCTGACTTACTACGTGATAGTAATAGTTGTGTCTTTAATGAACCCTTTATTTTTAGTAAACCTTGCTTAGGTGGTGATAGTTGTTTTAAAGTAAATTTCAAATCACTCTTAAATGGCATTTTGGTATGTTGTGACCAATTCAGATCTAAGGCATTATCCTTATTATGTGTTACCTGCACTTTACCTTTTATATCTAAATTAATATCACCTACATTATAAAGTGGTTTAGCCTCTTTAACATAGTTATTGAGTGATTGAGGTAGATTTAGCTGTATAGATGGATTTAACAGAAGATTTTTTGGTGAATTATCTACATTTAGGGAAAAATTTAGAGTTGGTTTTAAGTTATCAAGTTTTACTATTGTTTTTATCTCTGCTTCTCTAAAATTTAAATCTGAAACAAATGATAGTTGATGATCGATTGATAATGGTTTTAATATCAAAGGTGTATTTAACTTCTTAAAATTTAGATCACTATTCATTGAAATCTGATCTTTTTCAAACACCCCTTTCAGTTGCCATTTTTGCTCTTCAATAGAGAGATTGTTTTTTTCTTGAGTAAGTTGTAACTCTTTAAAATTAAACTGTTGAACAACTTTAGCTTGTGAAAGTTTCCAATTTAGTTTACTGATATCTTCATCACTCTCTAAAATAACTTTTGTGTTAAAGTTTAATCCAAAACTCCACTTCTCCAATGCTAATTCAATTTTCTTATCTTCTTGATAGTGAGAGAGATTAGTTTCGCCACTACCTACTATAAATTTAGAAGGTTTTAATTCTAATAATAGTGTTTCATTATGCTTTTTTATCTGCCAGTTGAGTTTAGTATCAATCATTGGGTGCATTAAGAGTTTCGTTTTATCAGTTGCATTTTTGACTAGCTCTAAAGTGCTATCATTCATACTAAATCCCATCATTCCATAAAGACCTAAACTATTCCATAATACAGAACTATCAAAAGCAACTCTACCTTTATAATGTACTTTTTGTTCTTGAGCATAAAACTCTACATCTATATCTATAGCTGTTATCTTTAGGTTATTAAGATTAAATTCAATGGGTGGTTTACTAATAAGTTCTACTAGCTGTTTTTCAGAAAAGGTGGAAGATTCATCTTCATTTTTAGGCTCTTGATGAGGTGATTTGTTTAGTGGTAGATGAGCATTAAGTGTTAATCCATCTAAAGAGAGCTCTGTAATTACAATACGTTTATCTATAAGTTGCCAAATATCATAACGTAGATTTAATGTTTTAAGTCCAAGAGATATTGTTGTGTTACTATCTCTATCTACTTTTTTTAAGGAGAGTGTATCTAGGTAAAGATGACCAGATAAATCAAAACGAAACTGTTCTATTTGAACATCAAAACCACTTTTTTCTTTTATAATTGGCTGAAGATAGGGAATGATTTTCTGTTCTACTAGAGAGGATTGCAACCCAAAATACACAGTTGTAAGCAAGAGTAAAAGGGTTGCAAATAAAGATAGTAAAACCTGAAAACTTAAATGAAAAAATTTAAATAACATAATAGCCTTTAATTATTGATAGCCCCTGCATTAATCCACTTAGTCAATTCATTATGAAGAGCACCACCCTCTGCGATAGTTGCATGATTCAGATCATGAACATTGAAACTACTCGTACAGTTGTTATTTGTTTGGATAGTGTTACTATCTAGCTCTGTTAATGATGCCATTAGTGTTGATTTACTAGCATCTCCAGCTGTGATGAATGGCAAAGAGTTACTACAATCTGAAGTTGTGTACCAATTTGGATAATCAGATTTCTTTTTTCCCACTAAATTTTCTACAAATAGTTGAGGTGTAGACATATTTGGTCCATCTGCTTCTTGACCATTTGGAGAGTGACATAAGATACATCCATCTAGCTTTGGCCAGAATGTAGAGAGTTTAGGAGTTTCTTCATCTGTCTCACCTCCACATCCAGACATTATGAAAAGTGTCAAAAACACAATAACAAACCGAGTAAAATAGAAAGAAAACATAAAACACCTCTTTTTTTTAATTAATTTAGATGATTATAACATTTTATTCCTTCTATCAAAAATCAATGTAAAATAGATACAGAGAAAGGATGCTCCCTCTCCCCTACAAATATCCATTCTGTCCCAAAAATAGCTCCAACTGAACAACTATTTTTTCCCTATCTTCATCACTATTAAACTCACTCTCAATAAGATTTTTGGTAAGTGTTTCTAAAATCTCCTCTTTCTTATAACCGATAGAATCTAAAATATTTAATATATCTTTTGACGCTATCTCTTTAGTTATAAGATAATCCTCATCTGTTATCTCTATTGTATATTCTGTTGGATGAGTGAAAAGGTTGTGGTTCATTCCTAATGTTTCTTGATAGGCTCCAACATTGAAAAATCCTAAAAAATACTCCTCTTTATCCAAATCTACTTCATGTAAAAAAAGAGGTTTTTGAGGGTTAAAACCTATCTCTCCATCGCTATCACACGTTATATCCCAAAGAGAAGCTGGTCGCATCGGTTTTTGTGTGAGTTTATGCAGAGGCATTACAGGAAAATGCTGTTTTAAACCCCAATAATCAGGAAGACTTTGAAATATAGAAGCATTTATAAGATAGCGCTCTTGAAGAGAGGTTTGAAGCTCCTCTAACTCATTTGTAGAGTATGCAGATGTTAAATAGAGAGATTTTTTGATAATATTATGTACCAATATTTCAGCATTTGAACGCTCTTGTAGGTCTATATACCCTAAATCAAAAAGTGTTAAAAGTGACTCTATATGGTCAAGGGCATCGTGAAGATACTCTATACAGTTTTTTTCATCTATCTTTTCATAGAGATAACGAAGCTCCTCTAAAAGGGGTGGATTTACCTTTTTAAATTTTAAAAGTTTTTCTTGATAATCTTGTGTAAAAAGCTCTAAAACAGGTGTGATTAAAACAGCATGAGAAGCGACTATAAAGCGACCAGACTCTGTAAAAATATCGGGATGAGATACATTTTTAGCATCCATAATCTCACCAAGTAAAAAAACAACACTACTTGAAAACTCATCTATGGAGTAGTTCCGAAGTTTAGAGTTTTGATGTTGCTCATACTCTACTGCTAATCCCCCTCCAATATTTATACTACGAAGTGCCGAAGCTCCCATCTTTTTAAGTTCAGCATAGATATTTCCAGCTTCACGTAATGCACGTTTAAGTGGAGCAATATCTGACATCTGTGAACCTATATGAAAATGTATCATCGTAAGGTTTTCTATAAGGTTTGCCTCTTGTAAAAGCGATACTGCTTCTATCATCTCTGTGGATGTTAAACCAAACTTTGCATCCATTCCTCCACTTTTTGCCCAGATACCACTTCCTGCACTGTGTAGTCTTACTCTTATACCTATATTTGGGATTTTTAGTTTACACTCTGAAGCTACCTCTATGATAGTTTTTAACTCCCCTAAACCCTCTATGGTTATCGTTATATTGTGTCCACTTTGGGCTGAGATAAATCCTAGAGTAATCATCTCTTTATCTTTAAAACCATTGACAGTTATCGGTGCATTTTTAGCTGTTTTACTCATAGCTAAAATGAGTTCAGCTTTTGAACCAGCCTCTAATCCATAGTTATATTTTTTCCCTTGAGATGTTACTGCTTCTACAACATTTGGAAATTGATTTACTTTAAGAGGGAAAACAGCATGAAACTCTCCTTGATAACTATTTACCTTTATAGCTTTATCAAAATAGGTGTAGAGTGTATCTATCTGCTTTTTTATAAGATGAGGAAATCTTAATAAGATAGGACCTTTTACACTCTTCTCACGAACTTTTTGAGTTATCTCCAAGATAGATGGTTTGGATTTGTAGTTGAGTTTTACTTCCCCATCTTCTATAATAAAATTGTTATTTGACCAGATATTTATACCAAAATTTTCTATCATCTCCATTAGCTTAAACTCCAAGTTTTTAAATAATTTTTTATTGGTAGTATCATAGCAAAATAAGAGGAAGTTTTACTTCCCACAAACTATCTCAAAACAGCTACCATTTTTAATAGGTTTATAGATTAAATCTCCACCAAAACTTTTTTGCATAATATCTTTACTCATATAAAGTCCTATTCCTGTTCCTTTTCCTTGCTCTTTTGTTGTGAAATAAGGATTGAAGATTTTATGTGCTATATCTTCTGGGATACCACCTGCATTATCTTTTATTGTTATTGTTGGTAGTTTATCTATAATATTTATCTCAATATCTATATACTTATCTGCTCTATCTATCTCTTCAAACGCATCTCTTGCATTTGAAAGAATATTGATAATCACTTGTTCAAGTAGGTCTTCATGACCTATTATCTCTATATTATCTTGAGATATTTTTATTTTCACTATAATATTGTGATTTTCCAGTTGAGTTCCCATAATATTTAAGATAGCATTCATACTATTTAATGGTTGAAATATTTTAGACTCTTGTGATGGCTTTACGAAGTTCATAAATGTGTTTATAGTTTCAGACATCTTTTGACATTGTTCTTGAATAAAACTACTACTTTCGACTATCTTTTCATCCTCTAGCATCTTCATACTAGAAAGAAGGGAAAGATTTATACTTGCAGCACTTATAGCATTTAAGGGTTGTCTCCATTGATGAGCAATCATACTTACCATCTCTCCCATCTGTGCTAGTTTAGCTTGTTGTAAAAGTTGTTCATCTTTTTTCTTCAATTCACTTATCTCAATAATACTTGAGATACGAATTTTCTTCCCATCTCTCATACTATCCTTGCCTCCTGCTAAGATAGGAATAACTCTTCCATCAAAAGTTTGAATAGTCAGCTCATAATGTTGCTGAGTAGAGTTTTGAAGTGCATCCATCACTCTAGCTGTCTCCGACTTAGGTAAAATCTCTAAAAGACTCATACCTATCATCTCCTCTTTTTTTGCAATATTAAAGAGTTCTATACCCGATTTATTTATATCTATAATTTTATTATTTTCATCAGAGATAATAATAACCTCTAACGTTGCATCTAAAAGGTCTTGAAAGTTACCAAGGAGATGGTGAAGTTTATTGTTTTGCTCTTTCAAAGAGGATGTTTTCTTTTCTACAAGATTTGAGAGAGAGTTTTTCAGCTTTCTTTGTTTGTTAAAGAAAAATATTAATGTTGATAATATAAGAAAAAAGATAAATGATACTTGATAAAGAATTGTATAATCAAACTCTTTTTTCACCGACGCATATATCCATTTAGCAAAAATATTATCATGTTCAATATCTGTTACATTATCAATTAAGTTTTGAAAAATAGAGACTAGCAATGGTTCATCTGCTCGTATACCCATAGGAATAGATAATGATTCATCAAATGTACCATTTATTTTTAAATCTCTTGAGTATTTTCTTTGAACCATATATCCAATAACGCCAACAGAACCTATTACTCCATAGATTTCACCTTTTTTTACTTGTTGCATACCTTCTGTCACAGTAGGAACTTCTATAAAATTAAGATAGGGGTATCGTTTATCTAATTTTTTTAGTAACAAAGTATAGTTTTTGGGAACACCTATTTTTTTACCTTTAATAGATTTAAAATCTATAATAAAAGTAGCATTAAATTTTGTAGCGATAACGATAGGAAGAGTTATAAGCGGTTTTGTAAAGTTAAGAAATTTAGCTCTATGCTCATTTTTTGTAATTAAAGGTACGATATCACATATACGTTGTTTAGAAAACTTTAATGCCTCTGTCCAATTATTTGTTGGAATGATTTTTATAGGTATATTTAATTGTTCTTCAAATATTTTAAGATAATCAGAAGTAAGACCAATATGTTTACCTTCTTTTATCGCTTCAAATGGCATCCAATTTTTATCTATACATGCAGTTAATATCTCTTTCTTTTGAAGATAATTTTTTTCTTTAGTAGATAATGTTAAAGTAGAACTCTTTAACTCTTCGAGAAAAAAAATAAATTTATCAATATTAGAATTATTATTTATATTGAAATCTTTCATAAAAACTTCAAACTGTTTCGTTAAAAAATTTCTATCTATATAGCCTATTTTATAAATATTTGGTAAAATCAATCTCTCTATAATTTTGGCTTCCTGTTTCAAACTATCTTTAGAGAGATGTTTTGAATACTTTTTATAGATAATATCTATTGTCTCTTTTTTATGGTTAAGTGCATACTCCCATCCTTTAATACTTGCTTGTTTAAATAGCTCTGCTCTTTTTGGATGTTCTATCGCTTCAAATTTTGATGTAAATAGTTCTAATTGTAAGTTATATAAACCACCATAATCAGATGGGTCTATAACATTATAATCTATATCTTTTTTATCTAACTTATAAAGTTCATCAGATACAAATGCTGAAAGTGCATCAACCTCCCCTTTAGCAAACTCATCTATTGTGTGGGAGTGTTTTTTAAAATGTATAGTGTCTGTATCTATATCTTCTTTATTAAACATATATCTGAAATTAAAATTAAAATCTTCCTTAGAGTGAGTCATAACTGTTTTACCAACTAAATCTTGAGGGGTTTTAATATCTGGTTGCGTCACAACAACAAGGGCAGGTTTTTTAAAAAAACTTGCTAAGAGTTTAATAGGTTTGTTTTGAAGATAAGAGACTACAATATTGGAGTTATAGATTCCATAGGTTGAATTTTTTAGAATAACAGAGTTTACAATATCTATCTTATTTTGATACTCTTTTAACTCTACATCAAGACCAACATTTTCATAAAATCCCTTCTCTTTTGCCATAATAAAACCAGCAAATTCAAATTGATATTTCCAATGAAGTTGGAGAGAAACCTTTTCTAATTCTGATGCGAAAAGTACATTTATAAATAAAAGCAGACTGACTAATAATATTTTCATTTAAACCCCTGATATAATGTGAAATTATACTGTTTAAATATTTAATATATACTAGGATTTAAGATAAAAGTAGTAGGAATATAATCCTACTACTAGCTTACATAAGATATTCAAACATAGATGAACGGCCAAATTTCTGAGCAAGCATAGGAGCTGTTGCACCTCTTCCATTTGCAATAGATTTATCTGCACCTTTTTCTACAAGGAATTTTACTAATGATGGTTTATCATCCATAATAGCTTCCATAAGTGGAGTCCAACCAACACCATCAATTTTATCTATATCTGCACCTTTTTCTAAAAGAAGTTCAACCATAGCTGTTTCTTCTCTTCTAATCGTAATATGAAGCAGTGTCCAACCATAAGCATTTTGAATATTTAGGTCTTCTATCTCATTTACCAAAGTTGTAAAAAGTTCTAAATCACTTTTATATACAACCTTTTCAAAAAGTTCAAAAAGAGTTTTAAAATCTTCACCATAAGTAGCGATTTTTTGTTGTGTTTCTTGTGAAAGAGAGTCTATATTTTGCATTGTAGTATTCCTTTTATTGTTTTATCTAAGTTGATTATATCAAATATAATTAAATAATGATTATTTTGTAGTCATAGTAAGTGCAACATCAAATGAAATATCTGGATTATCTATATAGTATTTACATCTTTTAATATATATATCATAAAGAAGATAATTACTGTTTTCATAAAGTTTTTGGAAGATTTTTAAACTCTCTTTTATCTTTTCATCTCTATATAAAGCAAGGGCTTTTTCATAAGTTTGAATCTCATCATCTGTTATATTCTTATCTACTATAATTTCAAAGATAGAAACAGCTTTTTTCTTTCCTTTCACTTTTACTAAATCGATAGAACGTATAGTATATTTACCTTTTAATCTATCTTTTGTATCTGCTGTGATTAAAATTTTTGCTTTATACTGTTTTGTTAAACCCTCTAATCGTGAGGCAAGATTTACATGGTCACCGATGATTGTATAATCACTTCTACCCTCTGAACCCATATCTCCAATAGTTGCTACACCTGTGTTGATACCTATTCCTATCTCTATCTCTATACCAAACTCTTTTTTAATATCTATATTTATTTTTTGAAGAGTTTCTATCTGTTTTATAGCACTTCGAACAGCATTATCAGCATGGTTTGGCATCTCTATTGGTGCATTCCAATATGCCATGATAGCATCACCAATAAATTTATCAACAGTACCTTTTTCATCAATAATAATATCAACCATAGGGGTCATATAAGTGTTTAAAAGTTTAATAAGTTTTTTTGGTGAGCCTATCTTTTCAGATATAGAGGTAAAAGAGCGAATATCACTAAAAAAGACACTGACTTCTCTCTCAATAGGTATTAATAATCCCTCTGTATCATGTTGAATAAGGTCATCCATAACAGCAGGAGAAACTTTTTTTGCAAATGCGTGCATAGCAACTTTTTTTTGTGATGATGTCAATATAAAATTTATAGAGATAGTTACTATAAAAGAGATAATCAAAGAGAGTAATGGGATAATAATATTAATAACAAAATGATAATGAAAGAGTAGTTCATAGTTGAAAAAGTAGAGAGCATACAGCATCATAATAAAAAGAGGAATACTTAAATATTCGTGAATAGATGCAAATAATGTTACACTTATAATAATAACAAAAAGAATAAGAGCTAAAACTATTGTCTCAGCATCTGGAGATGCTGTTATAAAGTCATCCATAAGAAGATTATCTAAAACAGTAGCATGAATTTCGACTCCAGGCATAGTGCTATCAAAAGGTGTTGGTCTCATATCAAAAAGCCCAAGTGCTGAAGTTCCTAGAAAAACAAAACGCTCGTTTAATTTTTTAGCACCTTCATTCATCTCTATAACATCAAGAGCACTAATATATTCAAATGTTTTTTTCTTCCCTCGATAGTTTACTAAAATACGACCAAATCTATCCGTTGGAATATAGAGTGAATTATCTATATATATTCCCTCTACACCATCTTCTGTTCCCTCAATTGTTACAGTTACATCTTTACCATTTTTACCAAGATAAACTTTATAAATCTCCAATGCTAGAGATGGATATATTCCTGTTGTTTTACTTTTCATAACAATAGGTACACTTCGAACTGTTCCATCTTTATCTGGAACAGTATTTAAAAAACCATTGCTATATAATGAGTCTTGAATAGTTTGGATATTTGGAATTGTACTTTGAAAATTTATAAGATGATTATATCCACCTCTTTCTATATAGATACTTGATTCTGCTCCTGTTGCATCATCAAATGATTGAACCTCCCTTGAATTTGTTAAAAAAATACCACCAACAACAAGAGAGTTATAGTAACTAAATATATCTGCTAAAAGAGCATCATAATTTGGCAGTTTTAATGGGTCGATGCCGAGAGTTTTTGCAATAGTATGAGGAGAGCGTTTATCCTCTTCAGCAAAAACCATATCCAGACCTGTTACGTAAGCACCAGATAACATAATATTATCTATAAGCTTTGCTACTAAATCGCGAGACCAAGGCCATTGACCATATTTTAATAATGATTTTTCATCTATATCTACAATGACAACGTTACCACTAGGTTCTATCTCACCACGAAGCTCAAACATATAGTCTCTAATAATAGAGTCTGTATGCTCATAATACTCTCTTTGAGTTAAATATATAACAAACATAGCAAGGGAGATAACTAAAACAGATACTATATGTATCCATATTTTAGAATGACTTTTAATAAAGTTCATTAAGGACCATCTGTTGGATGAGCATGAGCTGGAGGCGGTGTTTCTATCGCTGTATTTGAAAGAGTAAATGGAGATATTGCTCCTTTTTCTATCTCCTGAGTAACAAAAGTAGTAATATTTTTTATATCATCATTTTGAATAATTTTTACACTCTCCTCTATAATATTTTCTATCTCAACAATAGGCATTTTTATTATATGTAAAGGGACAGCTTTTAAAGCTGTTACTATCACTTTTTGTTCTACAATAATCTTTTTACTTAATTTTTGAATCTCTTTTTTTATAGGATTTGTGATTTTTAATTTTATCTTAGGTTTCTGTTTTGCTTCATCTTTTTCTATCTCTGTATTAAAAAACTTCATATCAATTTTTACTTTTTTAGAGAACTTATCTGTTGTAAGAAGCATATTACCAGCAGGTAATTCAAACGATTTATTTGGCATATCTATCGTTATTGCCCCTTTAAAACAAACACTGTTTTCTATATTCTCTCCAACATAAGTTTTCCATCCAGTTCCACGGATACCGATAGTAGCTGATTTTGTTTTTAGTTTAAATCGGCTAGGTGCAAGTTTTCCTATTCTTCCTGTAATAGTCTTTAAAAAACCTCTTTTAAGTGTCATCTTCATATGTAAATCATTTGTATTGTTAAAGGAGTTGATTATATATTTTGTGTTTGAACCAAGTGTAACGATTGTATTATCATCAAATATAATCTGCATTCTTGTTTTTTTATAGGTATCTATCTGGTCACCATTTTGAAGTTCATCACCCATTTTTGCATCTAATATAATACTCCCTCGTTTAATAGTTGCCTCACCTTTGAGAAGAGCGATAGTCCCGACATCTGCGAATAGTGTTGTATAAACTATTAGTAAACTTATAAATATTTTCATTTTTTAGTATCCTTAAAAGCTATAATCTAAACGGATAGATATATCATTTTTCTGATAATCTGCCATTTTATAATCTGTAATATTACGACTAAATTTATAATTTATTGCAACTATTGTATCTTTAAATATTTTTTTACTTACTCCAAATCCTATATTTTGAAAAATATCTTTTCTTTTATCTGTTTTAAAAAAATAATGATTTAAACTATCTTTTGCATAAAGTTTTTCATCATAGTTTTTAAAACTTAAAAGAAGAGTTGTGTTTAATATATAACCAGCATATAGATTATACTTATTAGCAAGTGACAGTATAATAGTGTTACTATCTATATATTTTGGAGGAAATATCTGTGCTGTATTTTTATTTGCTTCTGTTTTTTCATAAGAGAGTTTCCCAAAGAGATAATTTTCTCCAAAGAGATAGTATAATGAAATTTCTGTTGTATAGTTTGTACTATCGTAACTACGCATAGATTCTGGTATATAATTTTTTTTCTGTACCTTCAAAGTAGTATTCAAAATATACTTTGATTGAAAAACAGTAGATAAAGAGGGAGAGAGTGCATAACTATAAAGTAAATTTTTATTAAGATAATGGGTTGAATCATAAGAGATAGGAAGTGATAAAGTTATATCTGATATTTTATACCCTAATATCGAGCTTATCTTAAAATATTTTGTATCATATTTAGCAGATATATTATGATTTAATTTGATTGTTCCTAAAAAATTAGTTTCAAAAAACCACGAATCTTTTTCTTGTAAGTCATGAAAATAGTTAAATGATACGAGAGCTTGTGAATAAAAACTATCATCGATAGTTGCTAGCATTTTACTCTGATTTTCATCAAGATTTATACTTTGTGCAAACATATTTAAGTCACTACGTTGTGGTGTTGAGGCTACATTTGTATCGTAGCCCATTTTTATACTTAAAAGAGTAGAAAACTTATCTAATTTCTGTTTTTGAGTTACAATAAGTGCTTCTAAGAGTTCATATTGTTTTTGAGTTATATCTTGTTTTTGAAACTCTTTTATCAGATATTTAGCATCTTCTTCTTGTTTACTAGATAGATAAAGTTTGACAAGTTCTATACCAATAGTAATGTTAGTAGGTTCAAGCATAAGAACTCTCTCATAACCAGCAATAGCGTATTGAACTCTTCCTAATGCTAATTCACTTTTTGCCCAAAGTATCTGCATATCTATATTTGGATACTCCTCTTTAGATTGTTTAAAGAGTATAGTAGCTTTTGCATATTCCCCATTATTATAGGCAGTTATAGCTTTTTCATAACTACTTTGTGCTATTAAATTTATTGTTAATAGTATAAATAGTAAAAATTTTAAAATCATCTTTTTATCTCCTTTTAAAATATCAATTTTGATTTTCATCTTTAATAAGAATATCAACACTACCAATATAATCACTATTATTATCTTTTGAGGGATTAGCAATAAGAATATAATCACCATCAATAGAAACTGAACTTCCAAAATTATTGTTTGCTCTATTTGGATTTGCTTGAATACTATCTACTTGAGTCACTCTCTCTGGAATAGTTTTATTTAAGTTAAAGATATAACTATCCCTTAAATACTCTATATTATTTCCATAAATAGATGTTTCATTATTGTATCTAACAGGTGAACCAATCACAATAAAGTTACTATTCAGTGCTACGGATGAACCAAAATATCTATATTTTTGGTTTACTGTTGGCTGAATTTTTAATATTTGTGTAGTATCATCTCTATTATCAGAGTTTCTTTTAAAAAGGTATGCTGTTCCAGCATCATCTCCCGCACTATCTTCACCATAAGCACCAATAACTATATAATCATCAAATATAGAAACAGATGAACCAAAATAATCATTTGTTTGAGTATCATCTGCTTTTAATATGGCTATTTGTGTAGTATCATCTCTGTTATCAGAGTTTCTTTTAAAGAGATAAGCTACTTCAGATTTAGCACCAATGACCATATAATCATTATGAATGGCAAGAGATAAACCAAAATTATCAAACTCTTGAACATTATCTGCTTTTAATTTAGCTATGTTAACTGTTCCATTACTATCATCAGAGTTTCGTTTAAAAAGATACACAGCCCCAGAGTTTTCTCCATCGCTATCTTCACCATTTGCACCTACTATAATATATTCATTATCCATAGCGATAGATGAACCAAAGTAATCATTTTCTTTTGCATCATCTGCTGTAAGCTTAGCTATTAAAGTCGTATCATTTATAGCATCGGAATTTCGTTTATAAAGATAAACTGCTCCTGTATCCACCTTATCACTATCTTTTTTATATGCACCAATAGCTATATATTTATCATCTATGGCAAGAGAGTATCCAAAATATTGAATCTCTTCTGTATCAGCTTTAAGTTCAGCTATCTGTGTAATAGTTTTATCAGTTTCTATTTTATAAAGAAAAACTGTTTCTGTTGTACTATCTGTTTCATATTCTGCTAAAGATGAGACTATAAAATAGTTACCACTTATAGCTGTCGAAACAGCAAAGTAGTTTTTTCCATCTTTTTCCATCTTTTCTATCTCTTTAATTTTAAGAAACTGCTTATCTTGAACGATAATTGTACTATTTATCTCTTCTCTATGATTCTTTTCATCTATGGCTGAAATAGTGATATTATAATTATTATCTTGATTCTCATCTTCAGGATTCTCAAAATCAGCTATTTGTATAAAAGAAAGATTATTTTCTAAAAATTGAAAATCATACTCATCTTCTCCAGTTACTTCAAAAAATATATTACTATTATTAGGTGTTTGTGCATATATATTAAAGAAAAAATTATTTGAGAATTGTTCATTATAGTAGATAATAGGAGCTGTATTATATATATATGGTTTATTTATAGGTTCAAGGTCAAAAAGATATGTAGTTCCCATATTTTTTCCTCCTGCATCACTTTGAGAAGCACCTATGATAATGTTATTTCCACTAATAGAAGCTGAGTTTAATCCAAATTTATCATCTCCTTTTGTATCAAAAGCTTGGATTTTTTTTATCTGTGTAATTGTATTGTTATCTTCTCTTTTAAAAAGATATGTAGCACTCTGATTTTCTTGTGTTAAAAAAGCACTTACGAGTAGATAATTATTACTAAGAGATATAGCCCATCCAAATTTATCATGAATATCTAAATCTTGAGGTTGAATTTTAGCTATTTGAGTTGTATCATTTATATCATCACTATTTATTTTAAAAAGATATGCTGAACCTGTGGATGAATCTCCATTTTGAGGAGAGGCGATAGCTACATAATTTTTATCTAACGATACCAACTCACCAAAGTTACTATTACCTACACTATCATTAGGCTCTATTTTAGCTATTTGAATAGTGTCATTTATATCATCACTTCTTCTTTTAAAAATAGAAACATTTCCTGTTTTTTCATCTTCAGAATAGGAGTAAAAAGGTGTTCCTACTGCTATATAATCACCATCAAGAGATATAGCTGAACCAAAATAATCATCTTTTGATTTAAGATGTGCTATTTGTGTAATATTATTTTCACTCATTAAATCTATTTTAAAAAGATAAACACTTCCTGAATTATTTCCATCATTATATTCAAAAGGTTTACCAATAGCTATATACTCTCCACTTATAGCAGTTGAATATTTAAAAGTGCTATAAGTTTGATTATCATTAGATTGAAGTTTTGCTATCTGTGTTATATCATCTTTATTATCTGAATCTCTTTTAAATATATAAGTAGTTGCTTGTGCTTGTCCATCTATATATTCAAATGGAACACCAACCACTATATAATCACCACTAATAGATACTGAATATCCAAAGTTTGTATGTTTATCTGTATCGTTAGCTTGAATTTTAGCGATGAGCTTCACTTTTGCATCTTTATCTTTTTTATATAGATATACACTTTCTTGATTATGCTCTATACTACTTCCATCACTTGAATAGTAGTTACTATTATGACTAGCAACAACCATATATTCATTATCAATATCTACACAACTCCCAAAATATCCATTATCTCTTCTATCATCTGCTTGAAATTTAGCTATTAAAAAAGGATTTATATAATCTTGTAGAGAGAGGGTAATAAGAACAGAAGAGCTTTCTCCAGCAGAGTTAGTTGCTGTGGCTAAAAGGTTATATTTGGAAGTTGTTTCATAATCAAGAGAGATATTATCAGCAAGAGTTATTTTTCCCATAGTATCAATAATAAAATTTTCATGCCCATTACCACTAAGAGAAAAAGATGTGATAGGAGAATCTCCACTATTTAAAATCTTAATAGAGGCAATTTCTGTTCCAGTAGATACATTTTCATTAACAGAAGTAGTTAGGGGTTCAAGAGTTGGAATGATTTTAGAAACAGTAACACTCTCTACAACAGGATCTAATATATAGCTACTTAAAATTCCATCAATGGAAAGTGTATAGAGAGAACTTTCATCAGCACCTAAAGAGATTAATCTTTTACTAGATGCTATTTGGTAAGCTATTTTTTGAGGTTTCTCTTGAGAAATAATAGAGATACCTTTAGTTGTTGTAAGAGCAAAAATATTTTTATCATTTATATATGATTTAATAACTGTTGATAGAGATTGAGTAGATGAGAGAGGAGAAAGTACTCCTTGAGCATCTATTTGAAACCTTGAGATACCTACTGTTGCATCTGAAACTACTAACATATTTTTATAAAATGACAAACTTCGTGCTGTTGATTGAGTTTCAAAATGTTGTAAAAGAGAACCGTTGTTATCATAAACATTTAAACCGTTGTTATAAGATGCTGTGTATATTTTATTATATTTCTTCTCAATATCAAAAAGTGTACCTTTGATTGCAAAAGAGTTTACAGTTTTAATAGAATTTTTATCTGTTATATTGAAAACCTTTATTCCATTATTAGCATTAGCTACATAGGCATATATTTGAGAATTAG
>Ga0256837_1001539_pt1 | contig 15751 bp, 21 predicted proteins | sample 4562384metaG_FD_185976 | JGI IMG/M metagenome (GOLD analysis project Ga0256837, IMG submission 185976) | Hydrothermal vent microbial communities from Guaymas Basin, Mexico - 4561-384 | ecosystem: Environmental > Aquatic > Marine > Hydrothermal vents | place: Mexico: Guaymas Basin | collected...
CTAATATACTCATTGTTTGTCCTTAGTTTTCTAATTTATTTTCATCGAAAGTTCCTCCTTCCTTTTTATCTTTTATACCGTTGGTATAGTAGGCATAACAATACCTGAAACTGGTTGAGGTATAACTGGTTGAGGTATAACTGGCTGAGGTATAACTGGTTGAGGTATACCTGGCTGAGGTATAGTTGTAACCGGCTGATCCAAGTCTGAGTTTCCACTAATACCAAGTAGTCGAGAATCTAAATTTATATCACTAACCATTAATTGATATTCAGAATTACCGTTATAATTATTTTGACTAAAAACACCAGTCAAAGTAATTTCTTTATCTTTAATATTTGTCGGACCAAATTCTTTAATATAATTTACTAAATCCGTTTTAAATATTACAAATTTATATGATGTTATATTTCCAGTTTCATCTGCTAAGTTTATATAACCAACACTATATTCTTTATTCTTTTTTGACATATTTATGTAACATGCAGTTACCATTCCAGTGTAATCAGTTTCCATTATTTTTCCTTTGAGTTTTAAGTAAGTTAAGTAAGTTAAGTTTTTTACTTTCTTTTATTAATGTTCCTAAAATAGATATTTGTTTTAAAAATCTATTTATTTTATTTTCATGTATATAGATTTCTTCAAATAAAGAACACACCTGTTGTATATAATATTCCTAATATTTAATTGAATATCAGATCTGATACTCAATTCGTTCATGTAATGGAGGATATTCTTTAATTAAATCCTCTTTACTACATTGAATTATATTTAATAAATTATCCATTTATTAAATCTTTTCTTTTTATAGTGCGCATCGAATAAATATCCTCATTATCTTCATATATAATAAAAATATTATTACTTATAAAATCTCTAAAAGTATATTTATCCACTACTTCATTAAATAACTCTTTGGTAATCACCGAATTTTGATTCTGTAGCATATATACTAAAACATCATGTTTTGATTTAAGTACAGAAATAGAAGGATTTTTTTCTAAATCAATTAAAGCTTCTGAATTTAATTCCGATCTAAATCGTTTTCTTAATGTCTTAGATATTGGTATTTGTAAATCATAAGCATTCAACCATATATCCGAATCATTATTTGATTTAACGAAATAAGACATTCCAAAATAATAAACAATGGTATACACCAATATTAAATTACCGATTAATATTTCATTATCTTTGTAATGAGCATTTGCAGCTACTCCCATCAAAATACTAAAAAAAATTACTCCTTTCTTAGATTGAAAAAATTCATTAACTTTATCACATACTTTTTTAATTGTTTTCATATTAATCCTTATAAAATTTTTCCAAATATATTTGCTTTAGTAGTACTAGTAAGTACTAAATTTAAAGCAGTTTTCGAAGCAGAAACCGAAATAGGACATATCTTCCCAAAAGTTTTTGGATGATTTTCAGTCCACGATTTAGGTAATCTACCGTCACTGATAATAGTAATATCTTGTGATATTTTATGTATTAGTGGAGCAGGATATGGAAGACTCAAATCATATAAATTACCACGATGTAAATTAGTATTAAAACCTTTTGTCATAATACTATTTTTATTCATACTTGCTAAAAAGGTTTGATTTGCTTTATCAACAGCACCGTACATTAATCTAACATATATTTCAAAAACTGGTTTGATCAAGTATTCTAAAAGAACAATTCTTCTATTTTCCGGATCCGCCATATCGATTGGAGTTTTGTCTAAATACAATTCAATCATTTTTTTAAATATATCTGGTAATGTTCGAATACCATAATAATCATTAAATATATCTCTGAAATAATCAAGCATTAAAAAATTATCAAAGAAACCTGCTATAGTACCTTCCTTTTCAAATAACTCGTAAAAGAAATCAGTTTTATGAAAACCAAAGAAGTCTATAACTTTCTTTAATTCCTCTTTTGTAAATCTAAAAGGATCAACTCCTGTTTTTTTATGTATTATATTTTTTTCAGCTAAATACTCAAGATAGTCTTCATCTTTATTAAAAAATATTTTTAAGAATAATCCTAAATTCATTTTCTTATTTTTAAATTGTATTAGAAATTCCTTATCTGCAAAAACGAAAGTAAAATTATAAACTGGATTTATATTAGCAAATATTTTTTGTTCCTTATCCGCATTAATATCAATTCTATCGATAGGAGCTTTTTCTAGAAATAATAAAGGTACATAAATCATATTATTTAAAATAAAGAAATTATCCTTAATAAGCTTAGGAATATTTATTTCTATCTTATTATCAAATTCTTTATATTTTTGAGTAATTATATAATTATCCATAAATGAATTATCTTTGTTTATGTAACCAGGAATTTCTTCCTCTTTTTTCATAGTGTAAGTATATCCAGGATTTAACTCATGTATTTTAGAAAAAATATCATTTAAAATATTTTCTATTTTACCTAAATCATATTTTCTAAAATCTTTTATTAGAACTCCACGTTCTCCAGAACTAACTAACCGATCATGTCCATCTTGTAGTTGTTCTTTATGGTATTCATCATCTTTACTAAAACTTAATAAATTCATATTTCTTCCTCTTTTATTTCTTTAACTGTTTCTTTAATTAATTCTTTAAACCAGTTTTTAATATCATCTCGCCAAAAATATATAAAAACTCCAATAATCAATGCATCCATAATTAACCTCTTTCTAATAATTTAGATAATTTAATATCGACTTCTTTAACTTTTTCGTTAATTATAATCATCCATTCTATAACTTCTTCCTTTGTTTTATCCTCCATAAATTTTTTTAATTCTTCTTGATTTAAGAATTCAATTTCTTTATTCTCTTTACCTACTCTTATAAATATACCTGTCATTTAATCTCCTTCTACTTTTTAATATATGTGATTTTTACCATTTTTTCTTGGTATTCAAAAACAGATTCTATGAGTTCTCTAAACTCATTCACTTAATACCTTTTGAGGATTTTTAAATTTATAAAGATATTTATCTATAACAGATTCCATTTCTTTATTATTTACACATTCTTTACAAGGACCAAGAACTTGAGAAATATCTACTTCCATATTTAACATAGAGCTCATATTCTCCATAGAAATCTCATTTAAATCAATTACGGTACTGCATGTATCATATTCTCCGAAAACAACTTTTCCATCTTCTTTAATCATAGGTTTACAAAAACTAGCCATAGAATGAGTTTTTATATAATCGATAGCTTTAAATAAATTACCATTATGTTCCGATAATGAATTATACATGTTAAAACAAGATGGACTTTTTCTCTGAGCAATAAATGATAATTTTTCTAGAGATGATATATTCTTTAAAGCTCTTCCTATTGGTATAATACCATGAGATAAATCTTCACAAACTAAGATTCTATTTTTTAAAAAAACAGTACTCTTTTTATCTTTTTTTGATATCTTTTTATTAATAAAAGGTATTCTTTCATCATGATCTTTATATATACCTTTAACAGAAGTAATCTGAATTAATAAATTAGGATATTTTTCCATTAATTTAATAACTTTTTTTAATTGATCTTTTTTATAAAAACCTTGACCATTTGTAATAATTATTATTGGTTTTGGTGAAAACTTTTTAAGAACTTTTTTAAGAATAGTTATAAATTCTGGGTGTTCTGTAGGTTCTCCACCACTTAACTGAATCGTTGTTGTAAGTGGAGCTAATTCAGCAAACTTAATCATCTTATCTATTATTTCCATCGATGCATGTTTACCTTTAGTTGTACTATCCTGCATGCAATGCATGCACCCCATATCACAATAATTTGTAATTCTAAAAACCATATTAATCTCCTTCAAAATTTATTTCGGCAATAATATAATCTCTTTTAAAATATATATTATTACGATGTGATAATTTATACCATAACTTATGAATTACGTTCAATTCCTCTCTTGATGAAAATCCAAGAATTTGGAAACAGCTATCCCAGTCAAGAAATGTATTAAAAACATAGGGTATATTTTCGCATTCAACTATATAAGTATAAAATTCTTCCCAATTATTAGGATTTTTAACATATGGTGATGATTTAATAAACGTCAATAACAATACTTCTGGGTATTTAAAATGCTCTTTTATAAAAGACATAAAATAAATTTTATTTTCCATTTAATCTCCTTTGAATAGGTTCCAATATATTGAAGAACCATATTTGTATTTGGAATTTTACATAACTTACTCAATTTTCTATGAATCTCTTGTAAGCGTTCTTTTATAAAAACTAATTAAGTTTTTTATTTACCATTGTTTATCCTTTTCTATTTCTTTTGTAAAATATTTTATTACTTTACTTAACCAATTATCTTTAAGTACATCATACTCTTGTAAATATATTATAATCAATGCTCCAGCAGATGAAATATTTATAACTGGCATAAATATTAAAAATATTTTAATTATTTTATTTATTCGAGTTCGCTCAATAATTTGAAATAATTTTATTAATTTTATATTTATAATTACTGGTAATACATATAATAATAATATTCCTATTATATTCATATTAATTCCTTTTCTATTTAAGTTATTTAAATATAATAGAAGTTTCTATTATATTATACTTCTGTAGCATCGATGCTACAAAACCTTCTTCGATCTTTTCTAAAATATCCGAACTAGTAAACGCTTTAATAAAAGGGGAATTCATTTTATCTTTTATTTTTTTATTAAATAATTCCTGAGTTATTTCTATTTTATTCAAATTTAAATATCTCATTATTTGATTTATTTTTATTTGTAATTCTTGCCTTTTCTAATCTTCTTTTTATTAGCGATTCATCCAAATCTTCTAAAAATGTTTTGGATGAATAAGCCCCGTAAGTAGAAGAACCAGTTGAATATGACCAAGTATCATACTTTCTATAATATCTCATATTGATTAATGATACATCTCAAGAAGTTCATTATACATATGTTCTGTATCAGTATTATCATTTTTATAAACATTTGCTATAGCACGATTACTAAAGTTATAAAAAATAGATAATTTTGGATCAAGTTGTTCAATAATATTTTTTAAAGCTATTTGCTTAACTGGAGGTTTATCAGAATACTTAATTAAATTATCATCTTCATCAAAAAAGATTAAACATAAAATTAATTCAAAATATATACTTAATAAATCATTAGAAACAATTACTTCAATTAGATCATTATATATTTCTTCCGGTTGTACAAATTTATCACCTGCTCTATTTTTATCAATAAGTGAAACGATACTTGATAATATTTTCACAGAGTCATCATTATATGGCATATTTATAACAGTTACTTCAATAGTTCCATCTGAAATAACTGTATTGATATCTTCATCTTTTGGATATTTAATATCTAAATAATCTTTAATTATTTTAATATCTTCATTTGTACTTTTTATAATTGTCGTTTGTTCCTCTTCTGTAATTTCTGCTTTTAATAAAACATTGATAACATTTTGGTCTAACTCAGTAATAAAAGCTCCACCGAAGTGATGCGCACGAAGAACCGATTGTATAATACCCTCGGCAATATAACTACCAAGACTTGCTCCAACGTGTTTAGAAGTTGGAATTTTTTTACCAAAACATTTCTTACAGATTCCAAAATTTTGTACTTGACATTTTCTTGGACCATACATTCTATATGTACCCCCAGACATGTTTTCAAAATAATCTTTCCAATATTCATCTTCCGTTTCTATATCAATATAAAAATCTTCTTTTGTTTCTTCGTTTATAAACCAACGATGATTTAAAGATCTAAGATGAGCCATATCTTTAATTAATATATTTACTGTTTTTCTTTCGTCTATTGGAATACCTGTTTGACAATCATCAATATCTTTTCTAAATTGGAGAATCCCAGTACTAAAGAAAAACTTTCTTTGTAGTTCACCCGATCTAGGAATACTATCCTGTCGTTGCATTAAAGCTAGTCTGGCACTATCACCAGTATCAAAATATTCTCTTTGTGATAAACCATCCAGTAATGATCTTTTAATATTCTTACGAACAGCTTTACCATAGATATCGGTAGGAATTCCCGTATTACTTGCGGCTTTTAAAAGCTGTACTGATTTCAATCTTGCTCCAGAATCAGAAACTCTATGTAAAATATTTTCTTCATTCTTTTTAACTTCTGGGCTTACGAAGTTAGTAAACAGAGCCATATTTTGATGAAACGCTAAATACGGTTCATTTTGAATTAAAGTATTTTTAAAAGTAGTAATTTCATCTGACTTAACAGCGAAATCATTTAAATCAAAACTAGGATTACAATATTCGATAGTTGTTCCTATTTCCATTAAAAATTTATCTAACTCATGAGAAATATCCCAAAAGATATTACTTTTATTTTCTAACTTTAATTTTTTATAAAAATTCCATAGCATTTTATTAAGATTCTTTTTATTAAGGATTTTATTTCTATGGTAAATTTTAAAATCATTAGATATTTCATTCCAATCATATGGTTGTAAACATCTATTAATTAACCAATCTGATAAAGTAAGAGTACAATCTAAATTTTCAATATGTATTAAAGTATTATTTTCTTTAATGATATCAAATTTTATAAAGTTAGTTCTTAATTCATCAAAATTAGCAACGTTAACAACTTCGAGATTATTTTTCTCTAAATTTTCATATGATCTTTTAGTAAGCATATACGCAGCATAAATAGATTCATGTTCCCAATCAAATAATAAAGCATCTCGTTGTTCAAATTCGATGTTATTATTTATAAATATATGTGCGAAGTCTTGTCGTGCTTCAATACTATGTAAAGCACCTGCTACCATATTATCTCCATCATAGTCGTGGTTGTGAAAGGCTGATGTAAGATTCGATATTTCCATAACTCTATTTTTTCTAATTTCCATTACTATTTTCCTTTGTCCAAATATAACTAGAATGCCCAGCATCCCAAATTTTTCTATAACCAGCATTGAGAACTATTTCTTCTTCCGTAAAATCAATATCATAAAAATCTTTAGTTGTTTCCAAATCTTTTAATTTATGCTTTTGAAATAAACTTCGATGATACATTTGAAGTTTCCAATCGGTCGATTTAAAATAATAATAATTTGGTTTTGTATTTTTTATAAATTCAAAACCTAACTTATCATAAATATTATTTTTATTAACCCATCTTCGGTTACCATATGATATAATATTATTTGGATTATAATTCCTAATAAAATATTTAAGTAACTTACTTGCTCCTCCAACAATTAAAGTATTTTTTTTAGAAGCCAATCTAATTAATTCCCATTCTATTTCAGTATTAAATCTAGGTTTACCAAGAGTCATTACTGCTAATAAGTCATCATTTTTAAATAAACCCAGTTTTATATTAGAATAAGCATATCCTTGTAAATGATTACTTTCTAAAAATTCTTTTGCTATTTTGCTATTTATTTCTTTTATAACACATTGTCTTGCAAAATATTTTTCAGAATATATACCAAGTTTTAATTTTATTTTAGAAAACCAAATATCTCTTAAAATTTCATCCAATAATTCATTTTCGTTAATCTGAAATAAATGTATATCCATCTCTTCAGATTCATTTACTTTTTTCAAATGTCTCGTTGATTGATGTAATTTATTTTCGGATCCTCCGAAACTATGCCAATAAACACCATTAGTTTCTATTGCGAAATTATAATTTGGTAAATAAAAATCAAGTTCTGTTTTATTTGATAAAATCTTTCTTGAATTTTTTATAATTTCTAATTTATTTTCAGTTTGTATTTCATTTAATAAATCTTGAACCACCTGTTCTGTGGTTTCCGGATTTCCTAATGTACTACAAACATCCAAATCAAATTTTCTAATATATTTTTGAAGGGTTCCTTTTTTTATATTAAGTAAATCTTTAGCTTTAGTATAATTAAAAGTATTACTTCCATTTTCTTCTATTAAGAAAGCTTGTATAAATAAATCTTTATTTAATAGATATTTCGCATTATCTCCATAAAGATTTTTTAATTTGGTTTCCGTTTGTTTATATCTACTTGCATCTGAGAATTGTTCTCTACCTTTTTCCGCTAAATAATTACTCCCTTTCTTGCAATCTTTACTACAGAAACTACCAAGACGAGAATTGACTATATTAACTACATTATTGCAATCGTTTCCTTTACAGACTAAATCAACTTTTTTAAATTGATTAGCATAAAAAGTTACCTTCGATTTGATATCTGTTTTAATTCCTTTTATTTCATTTAACTGATTATCAAGAAAGTATTTTTCAATACTTTCTTTTTCTTCATCTATAATATTTTTTAAGGAATTATTTGTAATTAAACCACGGTTATCTTTATACTTTTCAAAGTTTATCATCAATTTCCTTTTTTATATTATTTGTAGCATTCGAGACAATACTCTTTATTACCTATATAGTTAGATGGTAATATTGTTTCGCATTGTTTACATACAAAATTATAATAATCCAAATCATAAAAATAACAATACGCTTTTATATAATCTAAATTTAAATACAATTTATTATATATCTCATCATCTAGCCAACCAATATTTTCTTTCCAATAAAGATCTATTTCATTTTTTAATTCCTGATATTTTGAATTAAGTAATATTAATCTTCGTTTAGTAAGAGATCCTGTTTTATCGGTTATACCAATAAAACTTTCTTTTTTTTCATCCGATATTTTTTCTAATTTTCTAGCTTTTATCAGATTCATTTTTTAATCTTTGTAATGCAATAAGTAATACCTCTTTATATTCATTCGCTAATTTTGATTTTTTTTCATTAGCTTCTAAACCAACATCTGGGTGAAATATTTTTTGATAATCTTTCCATCTCGTTTTAATTTTGATTTTTGTCAATTCGGTCACTGATCCGAAACCATAAAATTCCAAAGCATCCAATAATTTATTTTGTATTAAAATATGCTTTGAATCAACCAGTTTATCACTAAGGTATTTAATAATAAAAGAATGTATGTATATTGGCATGTGCCACGGTTTATTTTTTTTCATCTCATCAATATCGGAATATTTTTTAAGGTATTTGGTCATAATAATTAATAACCATCCTAATACAATAAATAAAAAAAATAAAATAAATAAGGTTATTTGCCAAAAGAAAATGGCAGCTATTAATAAACAAGTAGCTATTAAATTTTTCATTTAAATCCTTTAAAAAGTAATTTTTACTTTTAAAATATGATCATTATACTTATCAGGTATTTTAAATAATTCCCTACCTTTTTTAGTAATGTCGACGTTATTATATACTAAATCACCATTTAGTATATTACCTTGTTGATGAAATATATCTAGAATTTTATCATTTTCTAGATATATATTGCCTTTTTTTAATTCTAGAATTTCATTGATGCTAAATGGTATTTCCTTTTCCAAAGATATATCATATGTGTACACAGTTGTCATTATTTTCTCCATTCATATTTTAAATTACCACAATCATAAATTTTTCTAAAACCGTTTTCAAACATAATTTGTTTTTCCGTTTTAGTATCTTTATAATTAGGTAAATCTTTTAATTTATTTTTCGTAAAATTACTTCTATGAAAAAAAACATTATTTTTAATATAACCATAATTAGGAAGAGTATTTTCTAATTTTTTAAACATTAACGAAGAATATAAATTCTTTTCAGAGTGTGCGAATCTTCTATTAGCATATGATAGTATATTATTTGGATTAAATATTTTAATAAAATATTTAAATAATTTACTACTTCCTCCTATAACCGTTGTATTTATTTTAGAACATGATCTAATTAACTCATACTGATAATCTTTAGAATATCTTGGTTTACCAAAAGTCATTATAGAAACTAAAACATCATCAAAATATAAACCTATTTTAATTTTAGATGGTGTATATCCTTGTAAATGATTAACATTTAAAAAATCTTTTTCTTCCGTAATAGAAAGTTCTTTAATTGTGCATTTTCTAGCAAAAATCTTATTTAGATTTTTATTTAATTTATTTCTAATAATGCTTTGCCAAATTTCTTTTTTATTTTTGTATTCATCTTCTCGAACATGTAATAAATTATAACCAACATTTTCCATTAAAATAGTTTTATCTAAATGTTTATTTCTAAATTTAGATTCTTGATCTATTTTATTTAAACCAAAACTATGCCAATAAACTCCATTGTATTCAATTGCTAATTGATATTCCGGAATTAAGATATCGATTTCTTTTCCAAATCTTTTATCGTTTTCAGCAGTAGTTATTCCTAAAGATTTAATAAATGTATTTATTTCCTTTTCCGCTTCGGAATATTTATTCTTAGTGGAATACGGAATATCTAATCTTTTAAAATAGTTATAAGGAGAACTGCCACTACATTTAAAATAATCCATAAAATTTAACCATTTAATTTTTTTATTTTCATCTAAGAAATTACTAATTAAAAAATCTTTATTTAATAATTCTGGATTTTTATTTTGAGTAAGTCTTTGTTTTTTTAAACGATTCTTTTTTAATTCTGGGACAAGATCTTCTTTAAGTTTATATTCTTTAAAATTATCTTTTCCTGGACGATTTTCCCAAGACCCATATTTATCAATTATTGTTTTAATACGTTTTTGTAATCTTTCTGGTGCTTTATCTTTTTCACGAGTACTCGCAGATAATTTAACTAAAGGATTATTATTAAAACATTTTAAATTACAATATTTTTTTACATATGGTGTGTTATTTGGGTTTGCTCTTTCGATTTTAAAATTAACTTCTTTATTGCATGTTTCACATAAAGGTATTTGGTTATAATCATTTCTAATACACCATATTAAATCAGATATTTTTATATTTTCTTTATTTGGAAGTTTATCCAAATAAAGAAATATTTTTTTCATTAATAAAGTATTTTGTTTTATATTAAATGATTTTACTCTTCCTAATTTATCTAGATATTTATCCGTATCAATTAGAAGTTCTTTTTTCATGTCATTCCTTCATCTTATCGTTATATAATTTCTGAACAGCTAATTTCATATTGTGTTCAAATACCTTACCCATCATAGAACCATCTTCTAATAATTTTCTAACATGTAATGGAGCTTCTTCCATAGCTTGAAAATAATTTTTCTTTTGAAGTTCGGTCATATTTGTAATTTCTGGAATTTCTAAAACTTCTTCTGGAGAATCACCATAAGCTCTTGCCAACATATAACCAGATAAAGAATACTTATATAATGCTGGTTGACGTTCAATAATCATTTTAAATTCATGAGAAGTTGAACTTAAGAATTCTTTTAAATCGTCGGCTGGTATACTTAATTCAAAATTTTTATTAAAACTATCATACACGTATTGAATGTATTCAACTATACTAAATAACTTAGCTTCCCCTTGTGTGTTAATAATTTCGATTTCATTATCTTCATACTTCTTAAATAAATAATGAAGTATTTCAGGTAAGAATAATTTTTTAACACTTTCCTCGGATAATCCAACTTGATATGGTTTTAATACTGGATTTGGAATAATAACAGCTCGTTGAGAAAATTCAATTGTTTTACCAGTTATAGATTCCCGAACATAATTTTCTTTCTTTTGAAAATTAAACTGAAGTATTTCTTCGTAAATATCATCGACTGATTGTTGATATTTATATACGGTGTTCCCAAAGAAATCTGAATTAGCATTATACAGGTTATCCATAATACTAGTACCTCTTGAAATATTTTTAAGTATTTCAATATATGCTTTTGAAATTGGATGTGGTATGATTTTTACTTTAGAGATTTTAATAACCTGTCTTGAACCAGGAGGAGTTACTAAAACATAATCAATAAATATATAATTTAAAAAATCTAATTTAATTTTTTGAGTAATCAAATGTCTATATTTAAATAAATATTGTTCTTCTGGGTCAATACCGAAATCTTCATTTGGTTCAAAAACTTCTTTATCTTTATTTAATAATTTAACTTCGCCCGTTTCTTCATTAACCGAATAAAACTCTTTGTTAAGCTCATCTTTTAAATACAAAAATAAAAGTCTTAAAGAATTAATATCAAAAACTGGCATATCAGATAAACAATTTTCCATTTCTTTTGTCGATATTTTTGAAGTTCTTATTAACTTCTCTTTCGAAAAACTATATAAATATGGATTTTCTTTATTAGCATTATATTGAAATTTATTCAATAAATTTTTTACTGAATTAAAACCAAAAACTTCCTGCAAAGCATTTTTAAAATCTGGGTTTATAATAAAAATACCTTCCGGTAATTTTATTTTTGCAAAGGTTGTGTTTCTAGCATCTGAATTCCCACATAGTACTCCACAATCATCACATACTTCTCCAGCATTGATTCGACTGAATAACTTTTCACATTGACATCTAAAATTCTTTACTGGTCCAAAAATCTGTTCAGAGTATAAAGAATCCTTGCTAAAAGTATTATGTTTATTACTCGTGTATATTGCAGGGTTTGTTATTTCAATTAAATTAGCTGAATTGGCATACTCTGTAAAATTTAATTCTATCATTTATTGTCCTTATGATCATATAATTTTTTTACTGTAATTATTATATCTATTAAAACTTGAATACCTAAAATAGTTATTCAAAATTATTTTGAGTTATGTACTTAAAATGATTCAAAAATAATTTTTGAAACATTATATTTATAATAAATTTAGTATTTTTAAAATAAGCAATTGATATTAAATATTTTAATGCCTTATATTTTTATCACTTCTTTTAAATAATTATTTAATACTAAATTTATATTTTTATATTCGGAATATTTTATTCTAAATATTTTAATATTATTTTTTTTACAATAATTATTTTTTCTCAAATCTCTTTCTTTAGTTTTTCTTAAATTTTTTTCTCCTCCGAAGTATTCGATACTATGAAAATGTAATTCTCCATCGTATTCAATAATAATATTATAATCTATTAAATAAAAATCTGCTCTAAGACCACCGGAATTTTTTAATAAGAACTCCGATTTAAAGTTTATTTTTTTATTAGATAGATATTCCTCTATTTTTCTTTCGCCCTTTGAATTTTTACATTTTGGACATCCGGTTTCGTCATTATAAATACTTCTAAATTTTTTATAATGTTTTCCATGAATATTACATATTGCCTTTATTGGTGAATTTTCTTTTTTTATTTTTGAAAATTCTTCTTCTGTTATTTTAAGTTCGTTTTTATAAATACTTTTATATTTATTTAAAAATTTACTTAAACTTACTCCGCTACAAAGAGGACAATTATTTTTATTAGTAAAATGTTCAACACTACTTTGAAAAAATAAACCATGTGTTTTGCATATTATTGGAAGTTTAGTATAAGTGTTTAAATATTTATCGTTAAACCATTTTTTGGATAATAATGAATAATTATAATCTTTTCTAAACTTTTTAATAAACCTAGCGTATTTTAATTTTTTATTATCTTCGTAACAACTTCTACATATATTTTTTAATTTTATACTTGAAACCGATTGAAAAATTAAACCATGCTTTTTACATAATACTGGTAACTTTGTACCAGTATTTTTATAATTTAAATTAAAGTATTTTTCAGTTATTAATTTAAAATTTAATTTTGAATTTTTTTCAAGTATTTTAAAATCATCAAATGTGTATTTTTTCACCTGCCATTACCTACCATTACCTGCCTGTAGTTATTAAATATTTTAATGCTGCGCTAACATGTTTGCAATATTTTTGTCTACATGTTGGATTTGTTGATTCTGGTGGAGCTTCATAAAAACCTTCTGGGATTAATAAAGATCCTTCTTGATTTAAACAATAAGCTCTTCTGAAAATGAAATCGTGACAACTACAGTAAACCTTCACTTCAGTATCAGGACCAATTAAACTAACTCCATTTCTAGCTTCTATTTTAACAGTATATAATTGTGGTCCACCATACTTTTTTTTAAGAGTAGTGTCGTTACTCTTAATAATTATCTGTTTACTTTCTTGATCAAAGTTTCGGGATTTTAAAAGTTTTATTACTTGCATTCGATGATCAACATTCCCTGACATTAACTCATGTGCCTTAAGCAATTTTATGTTCCGGATTAGGATAAATCAATTTATCATATTTATCAATGTCTAATTCGATCGTTTCGTCGATTACAATTCCAACATTTCTTTTATCTACCCAAGAACTAATTCTACCCGAACCTGCACCAGTACCAAGACTAAGTTTTTTTAAATCATTTGAAGTTGAATTCAAATAGTATTTATATTGTTTTTTTGTAACGCTTTTTAAAGATTCTTTAGAAAGAACACTTACCCTAATATCATTTGCATTTTTAAATTGATTAAGTAAAAATCTTTCTAAACCTTCAATATTTCCTTTAATACCGAAACCGGATTTGTAAGGAGCATATTTAAAAAATATTCTTTCTCCATCAACGATATCTTTTTTAGTACTGATTAATACTAAGTAAAACATATGTCCAGTTAATTTAATAGTAATTGCATTTTTTGGATATTTTTCAAATGCGTTTTTTATATCAGTAAGTGTTTCCTTAATAATATTTTCAAACTTAAGTCTATTATTTTCTTTCTTTATAAAATGATCTTCTGGTAATTCAAGATCTTTTATAAGTTGGTTTTTTTCATCTGAGGTAATTTCTTTTTTATGTAATAATTTAATTTCTTTATTATACATAAAACCATTGTATTCGAGTTCCGTAATAGCATCATTACAATTCATCACTATACCTGGTACGATTATAACATATTCTTTTTCTTGTGTTTTAACTACTTCTGTATTTTCTGTATTTTCCATCTTTAATTCCTTATTTAATTGAAGTTAATCTTTCGATTACTTTTTTAATTTCTTTACTAAACGTTTCATCAGTTGCTTTTTTAATTTCTCGTTGTGACTCAATTAATACTCTTACGAGTTCTAATTCTTTTTCTTCATTGTTATGTATTTTTTTAAAATATCCTTTCGTTCCTTTTAATAAAAATAAAATTTCTTTTTTATTTTCTTCGGTCGATTTTCCATTTTTATAAAGTTTTATTATCTTAATAAATACTTTAAACATTGTGTTTATGGCCGTTAATTGAATTATGTGTTTTCCTATATGGTCTGGAAATACTCGACAACATGTAAATATTTTATCAATATCTTGATTTAAAAAACCATCTTTTGAAATCATAGAATCTTCAAAGATACCTATTACTTTACATAATTCTTCTATATTATTAAAATTAGTAATAATAATATTAATTCTAAATTCTTCAGAAAAAAGTTGTTCTTCTGAATACTTAGAATATTTTTTCATTAACTTAATCATCTCCTTTACATTATTATCTTTGTATAGATAATAAGATAAATTCTGATAATAACTCTTTGGATATTTTATACTTTGATATTTTTTAATATCATCTTCATAAACTTTACCGAACATGTTTAGCCTTTGTGTTTTAAATGATTGTAATTTAATACTCTTTGTTTTTATTCTCTGGTGTTTCAACCAAATAACTATTAATAGTTTATCTCCAAAATAGTTGAAGATAAAAATAACTATTAATAGCTATTCATTTTTATAACAAGTCTTAATATAATCTTAACAAGGGTGTTTAAAGCCCTATTTTTAGGGCTTTGGTATTCTTGAAAATACTAAGATTTCAAGAATCGTCATAAGGTCTAAATATTTTTCTTGAAATAACTATTGGTAGTGCGTGGTACTCTTAGTTATCTCCAAAATAGTTATTCAAAATTTATTAAAGGGGTTTCTTTTTTTTCT
>Ga0256837_1001540_pt1 | contig 15746 bp, 27 predicted proteins | sample 4562384metaG_FD_185976 | JGI IMG/M metagenome (GOLD analysis project Ga0256837, IMG submission 185976) | Hydrothermal vent microbial communities from Guaymas Basin, Mexico - 4561-384 | ecosystem: Environmental > Aquatic > Marine > Hydrothermal vents | place: Mexico: Guaymas Basin | collected...
TATTTCCATAACTTTTTGAATTTTAGAAATACTATCTTCTGTACAATAAGATTCTAATGCCACATCAATTTTAGTATTTAGCCTTTTAGATATTTCTGAACCTAAATCAGCTGGTAGAATTCTATCACATTTTCCATATAGTTGTAAAAAATCATATTCTAATAAATTGTTCTCTTCCCATATAATTAACGCTTCTTCCCTTGATAAATCTCTTAATTCTAAAATATCAAATAATCTACCCTTTCTTAGTAATGCACTATCTATATCTTCAAATGGTTGGTTTGTAGTGATAATGAATTTAGTTTTATGGTTTTCTATACCATCTGTAAAACTTAAAAATTGATTTAAAAATTTATTTTTATTAGATTCTTCTTGTGTAGTAACTTCTGTATTTCTTGAAGTTAGAAAATAATCCAAGTCATCTAAAATTACAAAATCAAATTCTTTCGATTCTAAATCTCGCCAGAAACTATCATCACATAAAACATCTTGTGATTTAACATAACATACATTAATAAATTGATTTTCTTGACTAGGATTATCTTTCAATTTATCATAAGGAATAATATTTGTATTTTCTGTAGCATACTTTAATATACTAGATGCCATTTTTGATTTTCCGATACCTGGTTTACCTGCTAATAATAATATATTTTCTTGTAAATTAAAGAATTGCTTATACATAACATCATTATTTAAATATGGATAATAAGAATCGGAAATACTATTAATTTCTTCTTTTGGAAGCACTTTTATAGAATTTTGAGTTCTACCAGATTCTGTATAATATGTTGTAATATATATTTTTACTTCCGTATTCTCTTTATAGAAAAATTTATATAAATTAAATACTTCAATAGCAACATCAATATTCTTACAATTTATAGATACAAATATATCTTTAGAGTTACCTGAAGCACTAATAAATAATTCTTCTGATTTATATTGTAAAAAAATAGATTTTTTTGAATCGCTAAAATCATAAGTTTTAACATTATATTTTTCGTGTATTTTTTCTATAAAAGAATTAAAATCATTATTTTTAAATTCTAAATCATCAATAGGATAAGTGTACCCTTCATCGACTATGGATTTTAAAACTAGCGCTTCGGATATATACATAGAATCTGTATTATATCCAATATTAAAAATATTATTTACTTTGTTTGATTTGTTCATTTAATGCCCTTTGAATAATTAAATATCCTAATTTAGATAAAACTCCAATAGTTCTAATTAATTCTAAAATCCAAATAAAAGATAAAAAAATCTCTTTCTTATAATTCATATCTTTTAGTAACCAACCATTCATAAAAAATGAAGTAATAAGCCATCCTAATATACCATAACAATATACTATTAATAAACTTTCCAATGTAATCCTTTTTATTTAATTTGCATTAATTGAGCACAACACGCACTTAAATTTAAATGTAAGTCCCTTACAGATGTTGCCATATTTTGATAATTTGCCAATATCATCACAACTTGAGGATACTGTATATCTGTATAATATTTATTTAATTCTCTATATAGATAGGTATAAAAATTATTTGGGGCATTTAATTCATTTATTTGTTTAACTGTATTATTATAATCCTTTTCTTTCACAGATTTCATTAAATCTTCAAATACATTTAATTTATCTAGTGCATTTTTATCTACTGTAAATTTATTATCTGTTGAATGTTTTTGTAATGCACCCACCATAGACCTTATACTAGGATAGAATGTATTAATCACTGGTACCAAATCTTCCGGTTTATATTCTATACCTTCATTATCTAAAATATATTTAAGTCTTTCAAATATAGGTTTAATCATCTCTTTCTTATCAAATGTATTAAAATCATAAACTTGAAGTCTATCTAATAAAGGCTGAATAATTTTTTCAGGATAATTACCAGTAAATATAAATCTACAATTTCCTGAAAACTCATCAATAAAGCCACGAAATGCAGCCATCCCTGCAGGGGTAAAATAATCAAATTCGTCAACAACTACAATTTTAATTTTATCATCGAATGATGATGAACTAGCAAATTTTTGAAGTTTACCTCTAAGAACATCAATTCCATTTTCTAATGAACCATTTATCCATAAAGCTTCACAGTCTAAATCTTTAATAATAGCATTTGCAGTAGAACTTTTGCCTGTTCCAGGGGAACCTGAAAATAAACCCATATTAGGGATATCTTCTGATTGTATAGCTTTTAAAAGTTTTGATTTTAATTCTTCAGGTAGTACAAGGTCTTGCACTCGTTGCGGTTTATATTTTTCATAGAAAATACTGTGATTTTCGTTTATTAGCATTTTTAATCCTTCTTTGTATTTTGTATATTATAATGTAATTATTATTAATATTATATTAATTCAAACTCTAAATTCTCTCCAAAATTAATATTTAACCAAGCTCTAATCCAATTTCTATTATGAATTTTTTGTATTTCTGTAGGAGCACTGCCGTTTGAACAGTGCTCACATTTTAAGTATTTTTTAGAATTATCTCTAGATGTTTGTAATTTACTTTTATAAACTGGTAATTCTATTTTCAATTAATATTCCTTATATACAGCTAGACCTTCATTAACTAGTTCTCTATTAACACTTATATCATCAATAAATATTTCCGCAATATATCTGCCATATTTCCCTTTTTTATCTTTCATTGTTTTTATAATAATATCTTTACCTTGCTCTTCTGCAGAATAAAGTTTTTCTCTTAACCAATCTCTGGATAAAGTCCCTTTATCTTTTTCTGACCCTCTCATTTCAGGGGCATTGATTAATGCTAATCTTAATTTTTCTTTCTTAGTTACACCAAAACCTAATTCAACTTCTACTGTAATAGTATCACCATCATAAATTTTAAGTATTTTTCTTATTTTATATTCATACATAAAGATTACTTATTTTTATCTAATTTTCTGAACATTCTTGATTGACAAGTTTGACATAATCTATGTCTTACTAATCCAAATGTAAATATAACAGCAACCCAATCACTAATATACTTTGGTTTAAACTTTTTAACAGTAACTTCTGGATTAGAATTACCACAAACATTACACTTCATTTATTTACCTTTTATTATAATAGAATTACCATCTAATTCTATATCAAATTTGTATTCAAAGTATTCAAATTGAATTTCCTCTGCAACTTGTTCAGCAGATTTATCATCTTTTAAAACTAATGTTAATAATTCTAATCCTTTTCTTTTTACTTTAGCTATCATAATATAATTTTTAGATAATTCGTTAAATAATTCTTTTGTATTTGAAGATTCATTAACATCCGGTAATTTTTTATCTATTTTATTTTGGTCTTCTGCATCTTTAACAGCTTTGTCTACTTTATCTTCTCTGTCATCGTCTGTAACTTCTACAGCATCCTTAAGATTATCATTAATAAATTGACTAACAATTACAGTTAATTCATGAAGTTTGTTTTCCATTTCAAACACTTCCGGTTTTAATGGATTATCTTCTCTCATTACAGAAATTACATCAATAAATGAAATACTACCAAGTTGTGCTTGAATACTTTTCATATTTTCTAATGCTTGATATTTTATTTCACTTTCTTGTAATTTTTCATCTTTTAATAGAATATTAAAGAAACTCATATTACATTCCTAATTCTGGTAACTTAATTTTGAATTTCTTTTCAAAATCCTTTACTTTAATGGCAATATAATCTTTATCCCATCCATCCACACCATCTCTTGGTGTTAATTTTCGAGCTTCAATTGCTGATTTAATTGGTGTTTTTCCTTGAAATCCGGTACCTCTAATGTATAAGTTTTCTGGATTTGTTATGTTATATAACATCCACTCTTCTGACTCGTTAATAAAATCTAAAAATCTCATAATAATTCCTACTTTGTTATTATTTATAACTTTCTATTAGAAACCATTGGTTCTAAATTTATTTCTGTCGATTTAAATAGAAGATTAATTTGTGATTTGATTTGTTCATATAATTTAAATATTTTATATAACATATTGACTCCTTTTAATTTATAGAGAATATATACCCATCTAAGAAATAAAATATAAAAGCACCTATAATTTGTATAATTATAAGAATTATGTATTTATTATGTAGATTTGTATATTTGTCTATTATGTATAATGGAACCATCATAACTAATGCAGATAAAATCCATCTCCCTACATACAATACAAAATGAAACGATAAATAACTCAATTCACTCTCCTTTCTATATTATTTTCTTTATAGAATTTATCTTTTAATTCTCTTAATTTTTTATTACATTCTATAAACATATTTGATGCAGAATTATAATCTTCACTAGACACCGTATAACACACTTTATTTGGTGAATACGGTATAATAGGCTTATCTAAAGACAGTATTGTAAATTCATCCCCACCATACCTATAAACTAATCCATCGGTAGATTTTGATAGTTCTTGTGCTACAGATTTTATTAATTTATCTCCTTCTTGATAACCATAATTATCGTTTGTGAATTTTAAACCATTTATATCAATAAGTGTTAAATAGAATGGAGCTTCGCTTAGCATATATTTAGAAAATGAAACATCAAAGTCATTTCGTGTTTCCAATCCTGTTAATCTGTCATATTTGTATTTAATAACTTCTTTTTCCAGTTTCTTTATTTTCTCTTCTAATTTTAGAATTTCTAATTCACATTCTGTCAAATTAATCCTTTATCTAATTTAATAGTATTACATTTATTACCTTTACCTTTTTTATTGCTGTAACTATAAAGCACATAATGTGTATTAGATTCCATAACATAATTAAGATTAAAATCTAAATTAGATTTCTCTAAATACTCTTTAATTTTATTTGTAATTTCGTTGTTTGATTTTTTCATAACATTCCTTTGTAGATATTATATAATAGAATGTCTTAAATTGAAGTTAAATGTGAGTTAAATGTGAGTCATGGTGGACAAAATAGGATTCGAACCTATGACCACTCCGTTATGAGCGGAGGGCTCTAACCAACTGAGCTATTTGTCCTTAATGGTGGAAGGTGTGAGATTCGAACTCACGGAACTGTTAAGTTCGCTAGTTTTCAAGACTAGTGCAATCGACCAACTCTGCCAACCTTCCATGCACCTACTCTTAAGAATTTTAAACTCCTCTAACTTCGTGCTTTATTTCTAAAGGCGTGTTATAGTAGGCTTCTTAGTTTCGCTGGCTTTTTCCTCAGATGCCTAACTGCGGTCTTACGGATTTTTAAGTCTCCCGAAGTTACATAAAAGTAAGACTAGTTTTAGTTTTTGGATGAGTTTTTCGGTCATCATCTTATAATAATATAAGCCCCGTGTCAATTCGAAAACTAAAAAAAATTAGACAGATAGTCAAAAACTTAAAAGATAAGTTCTTAATATCTATCTAGATTATGGCTCCGGATACTGGATTCGAACCAGTGACCAAATGATTAACAGTCATCTACTCTACCGCTGAGCTAATCCGGAATGTTGAAAATGGTGCCGATTGGAAGATTCGAACTCCCGGCCTTTTGATTACAAATCAAATGCTCTAGCCATCTGAGCTAAATCGGCGAATGATATGGTGCCTTGGGTCAGACTTGAACTGGCACACTATAAATAGCGAGAGATTTTAAGTCTCTTGTGTCTACCTATTCCACCACCAAGGCATAAGGACTTGACTTACAAGTCCTTTTAAACATCATAATTATAACTAAAATATACTTAATTTCCACTTAAATTATTTTTCTTAAAACACTTCTTAAATGCTTTTTATCGTTTTTATAACACCACAAAGTTTTATCAACAACTACATCTAAGTCTTTTGATAATCTAGCCCATAGTTTACGAGCTCCAAAATACTGTTGTTCATCTCCTAGTATATTATAATCTAATTTATTAACCATATATTTGTATATGATAGTAGAGATACCTTTTCCTGTATAGTTTTTTAGAACAGCAGCCCCATTAACATTAATTAATCTTTTATATCTCTTTAATTCAATTTGAAATATTGTTTCAAAAATAGGTTTAACTTCTTTCCCTAATTTAGTTTGTAAAGTTTCTGTAGTCCAATAACCTAATATAAAATAAAGTGAATTTCTTAACTGTCTAAATTCATATTTTTTATTCAACCTTGGTATATGTATATTATTAATTAATATCCATTTTAAATTAATAACTGTTTCTGATGTTGTAGAGGTTTTATCTACTCCCTCATTCCAATCACCTCTCATAGCAATTGCTTGCTCACTCAAATCATCTGATTAGCTACATTAAGTATTCTTTAAAAATTCCTATATCTTTCAATCTACTTTAGATATAATACATTCTGTTGTTAATAACATAGAACTTACAGATACAGCATTTGTTAAAGCAATTCTTTGAACTTTATAACTATCAATAATACCAGCTTCAAACATATCTTTATATTCGTTATTAGATGCATCATATCCTAATTTTAATTCAGATACTTTTTCTATAATAGTATCTCCATTCTTTCCTGCATTTTTTGCTATTTGTTTACAAGGTTCTTTTACCGCATCTAATACTATATTAAATCCTATTAATTCATCATTAGATAAATTTTTAGGAATTTTAATATAGCTAGATTGAATTAAAGCACTACCTCCACCAGGAATAATTCCTTCTTCTTGTGCAGATTTTGTTGCACCAAGAGCATCATCAACTCTATCTTTTCTTTCTGAAGTTTCTGTATCACTCATAGCAGAAACTTTAATTACAGCTATTCCACCTGTTAATTTTGCTAATCTTTCTTGATAAACTTTCTTGAAATGTGGTTCCGTTTCTTTAGATATTAACTCTTTTAATTCGGTAATTCTTTTTTCTAAGTTTTCTTTATTAGCATTTCCACCAATAATTGTACAAGTTAATTTTTCTACATCAATCTTATCACAAGTCCCTAGTTGATTATCTGTACTGTGTAAATGAATATCTGCTCTTGGGTCAATTACTTCCGCATTAGTTAAAACTGCAATATCTTCAAGATAATCTTTTCTGGTGTCTGCAAATCCTGGAGTTTTTACTACAACTACATCAAGTATTTTTCTCATCTTATTAAGAACTAGTGTATTTAATGCTTCACCATCAATATCTTCACAAATGATTAATAAAGGTTGTTTCTTCTCTTGTGCAAATTGTAAAGCTGGTAAAATATCTTTAAGATGAGTTATTCTATCATTCAATAATAAAATTCTTACATCATTATATTCTACCGTTAATTTTGTTTTATTTGTTATGAAGTATGGTGATAAATATCCTCTTTGTAATTGCATACCCATTACAACATCTAATTCGTCTTTAATCCCTTTAGCTTCTTGTACAGTAATAATACCATCTTGCCCAACTTTATCTATAGCTTCTGAAATCATTTTACCTATTGTGTTATCACCATTAGCAGAAATAGTAGCAACTTGTTCTGTTTCTAAAACAGTAGTTACTTCTTTGGTAATATTCTTTAGGTTTTCTAGAATTAAATTACTTGCTAGTTCCATACCTTTCTTTAATTCTAATGGATTAGCACCTGATGTAACATTTCTTAAACCTGCTTGAAAAATAGCATTTGCTAAGACGGTAGCTGTGGTGGTACCATCGCCTGCATCTTTCTCTGTATTTTGAGCAACTTCTTTAATTAATTGAGCCCCCATATTTTCAAGAGTATCTTCTAAGTTAATAGCTCTAGCAACACTTACACCATCTTTAGTTAGTGTAGATTTGTATTCTTTTTGAATTAAAACATTTCTACCTTTTGGACCCATTGTACAAGAAACAGCTTTTGCTAATTTCTCTACACCTTTAGATAATTTTTGTCTAGCCTCATCACTAAATGTAATATTTGTAGTTTCATTTAATTTGCTCATTAATTTCCTTTGATTGGTTGAAATTTTTTTAATATATCTAACTTTATATGTTGATTTAGTGCTTCCTAACTGCATATATCAGTATTTTTTTGGAACTCTAATATCTGATGTTAGTATATACTTCTAGTGTATTTATTATGTATATTTTATCACCATCAATAATAATTCTAAAACACCAATTCCCTTTATATAAACGCTTCTGGATAACATTGTTTAGCATTATTTATGTGTTCTTCTTCTATGTTTACTAATTTTTCAATATCATCTCCAAAAATAGCGACATATTTAGGGTTATAATACATAAAGTTTAAATTACTAAATAGTGTATTTTCTAGGACTTTATAAGCATTATTAAAATCCATAATAAGTATAGTTTCTATTAATTCTATTTTATGTTCAGTATTATCTAATTCTAGAATAACTCTATGAACTAAATTTGATAATACATCAAGTCCACTTCTAGCAGGGTCATTTTCATAATTTGATTGAAATATGGTATTTTTATTTTGTATTAAATATTTTGTAATTCTTAGAATTTCATGATACTCAATATTATAACCTTTATCTATGTACTTTCTAATTCTACTTGGTGTTTGAGTGTGAATCCTATCAACAATAATATTATATGAAGTAGTGTCAGAGTTATATTCCGAATCTATATATACTTTACATACATTTAAATCAAAAGTATCTGTAATTTCTTCATACACTCCAAATACAAATTTTACTAATTGTATTGTATAATTATTATAATTAAAGGTTGTTGCATAATTTGTAGAATGTATTATAACAGAATATTGTTCTAATAATTTAACAGCTTCATAATATTCAAATTCAGAACGAAAATAAACATCGATATCATTAATATCTCTTTGTGCTATGATATCAGCTACAGAACCTCCAGCTATTGGGAAATAGCCTGGAAGAACTTGTTTAACTATACTTACTACTTCATTTAGAGTTTTAACACTTTCTGGGTTTTCATCTTCTATAAAAAATAAATCAAACATTATGTTCTACTTACAATTCTAAGGAATAGTCCTTTTTTATTAAGAATTTTATCAAACTTTGCAATTTTACTGTAATTAGCAGGTTCTTCTTCTTTATAAGATTTTAAGAAACTTGCTAGAGTTTCAATTTCTAATGAATATAACATAGCCATCATAGGAATTACATTATTTACATCTGAATTATCTATAAATTCTAGAACTAAAGATTTATTTAACTCTGAAATTTGAATAGCTTCTAGTTTACTTGTTAATTTATTGATAATTTTACCAAGTTCTTCTATATCTTTAGTTTTCTTAGATTCTTTATTAACTAATTTAATAATATCCTCTACACTAATCATATCTTTGTAATTCTTCATAAAACTTAAAAATTGACTTGCTAAAGCAGAACCAATTTTACCTTTAAGAATAGGATAATGAACTTCCAGTTTAATACTATCAATAATATCTACATACTTTCCTAATTTAGTCCATGAACGAGGAGTAGCTCCAATATTTTCATCACTACCATCTTCTGGTTGCCAATGCAACTTTGATGGATTATCTGCAATAAATGCAGTAACAATTTGATTTACATTATTTTTTCTTGCCCAATCTAACCAAGATGGAACATCTACTTCTACATCTAATGCACACCATCTATCCATAAGTGCAGGGTCTAAAGTTTCAACAGCATAATCACCATTATCAGGGTTATCTCCACCTACAATTAATGTAGGTACACCATCTGTAACTGGTAAGTCATGTTGATGAATTTTTCTATCAAGTACAAGTTGTAATGAAGCTTGTCTTACATCCAATGGTGCTCTTGAAAATTCGTCTAAGAATAATGCTGTTTTTTGTCCTCTTTCCGAAGCTTTATTTAAATTATCTAACCAGACAGGTTCTGCCCATGTAGTAACTTCTGTACCATCTTCTTTTATAGTAATATTCGGAATACCAATTAAATCTCCTGTATCTTGTGTTGATAAGTATAGTACTTCTAAATAAACATTATTTTCCTTAGCCCATTCTTTAACAACTTCGGTTTTACCAATTCCATGTAAACCTGTTAATAATACTGCATCTTCTGCTACTTGTGCTGGTGTTAAAATACCTTTTACATCAGTAATTTTCATTTTATATCCTTCTTGTTATTGATAAAAGTATATATAATTACACCTTAAATATAAATAAAACAAAAGGTAAATTATGTACAAATTTGGTAAAAGTTCATTAGAAAAACTAAGTACTTGTCATAAAGATATTCAATTAATATTAAATGAGGTAATTAAATACTACGATTTTTCTGTTCTTGAAGGTTTAAGAAGTACCGAAAGACAGCAAATGTTATTTAAGGAAGGTAAGTCTAAATTAGATGGAATTACTAAAAAGTCTAAACATCAAAGTGAAGATGGGATTTCTATGGCCGTAGATATTATGCCTTGGAAGAACGGTACTAATGCGTTCTCCGGAAAAGTTAAAGATAAAATGAGATTTTATTATTTAATGGGTATGGTTAGAGCTGTTAGTCAAAAATTATTTGATGATGGACTTATAACACATAAAGTAAGATTTGGATTAGATTGGGATTCTGATGATATTTTTTCAGACCAAAGTTTTGATGACTTACCACATTTTGAATTAAAGAGTAACAAATGACATTTAGAGAATTATTAGAATCAAAAAAAGTATCTTTTAAAGATAAAACAGAATTAAGAAGAAGTTTAAGTAAATCTAGAGGATTAATTCTGAGTTGGAATCTTGACGGTTCTTGGGTAATAGGTGATAAAGCCGAATTAGAGGCTAATATGGAAGTAAGTAACATTTTAGATTATTATTCTTGGAATTATAATGTATCATCTTCTATATCACAAGCTATTAAAGATATAGAAAGAGGAAGATTTGATATAAGTGAAGTGGACCCTCGTTAAACAAATTCTTCTGGTAAAATTTCCTTAAGAAGTTTATAGTTATTATCCATATGCTTATGAACTGCTTTATCATAAATAAATTTTACATTCTTAGCAAATTCTCTTAATTCATTTTTTCGAGTTAAGAGATATTCTTTCGTATATTCATTATAACAATTTAATTTACCGGAATAATTCATATATTCAGCTCAGGATAATCTTTCATTACGGTTTTAATAAAGTCTTCAAATTTATTTAATGTAGAATCATTTGTATTTACATCTATACTATAACTACTATCTGAAAAGGATTCATCAAAGGTTATAAATTTTGTATAATTTGGTATTTCATTCATAGGAACATCTCCGGATATTTAATTTTACATTCTTCTATTGTAAGATTTCTATGTTTTAACTCTTGTTTTATAAACTTTTGAGTAACTTTATTTCCTAAGTTATAATCTGATATTAACTCTTTTATACTCATATATGCATAAGTAATCATAAAAACACCTCCGGGTATATTTTCTTAACTAATTCAATATCAAATAATTTTCTATCTACTAGGTTAACAACTTTATTATTAATAGTACACCCTCCATTTTTAATATCCACTTGAGATATAGGATAAAAATTCCCATTATATATTAGAATTTTATTTAATGTTTTATTTAATATTGTATTGTAATTTATATCTTTTAAAATTTTCATATCTTTTCATAACTCTTTCTATGTAAACTGTATTATTCCATCCACCATTATATCTTGATATTGCACTTCTCCATGAACTCTTATGTTTATGTTTTAATGCATAATTATAAGTCATCTTGAGGTAAGTACATGCAATCATAGCACTAAACTCTGTATCTAATAATAGTAAATTAACTAATTTTTTATCGTTATAGAGTAAATGATTGAAATACTTATTCATGAATTTATCTTTCTTAATAACTTCTTTAGCTGTAATAAGTCTTATTTGAAATACACCTAATGAACTATCATATAAAGATTTAAGTTTTCCATCTTTGTACTTATCTCCAATAACTTCCATACCAGCTGAACTTTCTGTTAACATTATGGCACATAATGTATTTTCAAAAGAAATACCATCGTTAGATTTTATTTGTTTCCCTATATTATAAGCTAATTTTAAATTATTTACCTGAATATTATTAAGTGCAAATAATTGTGTTGAAATTAATAAACTAGATAAGAACTTCTGCATAATCTTCCTTTAATTTTTGTATTTTTGATTTTATATCTAATATCTCTTCCTGGCATCTTTTCATGTCTGTTAGTCGTTCTTCATTTGTACAGTATATTTCATAATTCTTGTATTGTCTGTAATAAGACTCCTAGTATTCAATATCCCATTTAAATACTGTTAGTCTTGATTTGAGGTTTTTAATTGATAACTCTTCCATTTAATATCCCTTAATTTTAAATAAACTTCTCTAGGTTCATCATTTTTATAGTATCTATATCTATAATATATTCGTCTTCTGCATTATATTTAATGTATTTTATATCTTTCGCACCCCACATGTATCCCTTGTATAACTCGTATAATAAATCAGGAAATGAATCCTTTGTAACTGTATTTCTCCTCCAATATGGAGGTAATTCGTCTTGCCTTTTGTACTCATCTGTAATTAATATTTCAAGTGTATTATTCATACCATCTTGTTTAATATAAGAATACAATTTCATAGGAACATCTCTGGAAATTTGTCTTGAATGTCTTCTGAACTAATAGGTTTATATTTCTTTTCTTTTGATTTTTTCTTTAATATTTTCTTTTGTTCATATTCATATAATAATTGTATCATCTTTTCAAATGCTCTTGTTTCTGTTTCATAAGAATATAATTCTGTATAGCATCCACTATAAGAACATTCATATTCCCTTATTTTAATCCAAATAAATCATTTTCTTTGCTGTATATTATATTTCCCATATTTGTTTAATTGTAATCTTAATTTCATATTAGATACTCTGGGTGATTAGCTTTTATATATTCATTGTATTTTTCTTTTGGTATGTCTGAGTAGAAATATTTAACATATGGAGCACCTTCTAACGAAGTTAGATTATTATTATGACAATCAAAAATACCATCCACAGTTTCAGGAGCACCTTCTAACGAAGTTAGATTATTATTATGACAATCAAAATTACCATTCACAGTTTCAGGAGCACCTTCTAACGAAGTTAGATTATTATTAGAACAATCAAAATAACCATTCACAGTTTCAGGAGCACCTTCTAACGAAGTTAGATTATTACTATGACAATTAAAAATATCATTCACAGTTTCAGGAGCACCTTCTAACGAAGTTAGATTATTATTATGACAATCAAAAATACCATTCACAGTTTCAGGAGCACCTTCTAACGAAGTTAGATTATTATTAGAACAATCAAAATAACCATGAACGGTTTTAGGAGCACCTTCTAACGAAGTTAGATTATTATTAGAACAATCAAAATAACCATGAACGGTTTCAGGAGCACCTTCTAACGAAGTTAGATTATTACTATAACAATCAAAATTACCATCATAAACAGTTCCCGATAAATCACCATATACATCTTTGAATTTCATATTCCATCCTTTATATATGAAATTGTAATACATATTAACTTAAACATATATTAAATTAATAAGTGCAGGGTATTCTAGAATCAATTTTGGTTTAGCTAACCTAAAATTATTTACAAATGTATCGTTATAATGAACTTCTATAATTAATCTATTATCCTTCTTTAATGATTTATATACCATACTGCCTATTTTAGTATTACAAGAAAATAAAACAGATGAAGTATTCTTATGTAATAAATCGTTACATACCGTAATAAATTCTACTTTCTTATAATATATATCTAAGCTCTCCATTGAATTCTACTATACTTCTCATATTAACTCTTCTGCAAAATGTTCTTTTAATTCATCTAAATTATTAAATAGAAATTCTTTAAACTCTATATGTCCTATATCTTTTTCTCTATAATACCAAACAGGTACTGTATTTAAACCAATAAAATCTATTTTACTTTTTTCTACAAATTCTAAAACAGATTTCATATTATCTGTATTATAATTCCATACAGTATAAGTAGTCCCTATAGGAGTTAAAATTTTATTTTTCAATTTAACAGGAAAATACCAAAATAGAAATTTCTTTGTTAATCTATAATAAGAACCATATGTGAAATCCATTAAATCTTCGGAATTTGTATATTCTAATTTAAATTTCATATTAATAACTCTAGTTTATATATTTTCAATAATTTTCTAACAACATCAAAATCTTTATCTTTTATACATTCAAGAAATTCATCTATAGTACAATCTATATCTTCCATATATGTAACAATATTAATATCTTTAGACTTACCTTTTGCTGTAATAAGTCTTCCATACTGTATGCCATCCTGATAAAAATATTCTGTAAACATACAAGCATTTTCAATGAAGTTCTATAGAAGTAATAACACAACAAACCATCTTCTTCTACAACATCTAATATAGGAACTCCGAATAAAATATAAAGAGTATTTACAGATGATTCTACTGTTTCATGATAATGAAATAACATTTTATCTGAAATCCAATTACCTGTAATTATCTGACCTAATTCTTTATTTTGCATATCACACATTCAATGGTAAAACTGTATGTTTATTCCAACCATTCCAATCAGGGATTAATTTATCCGTAGCTAACCAAATAGTTCTTTTCTTCCAAGATTTCCAAATTTCATCTGATGGTACATCCTCAATATACATATCAGAAATCATAACAAGTGCATCACATTCTATATTATTATCTTTAATATATTTAGGGCAATCCCCCATATATGTTCCTCCACATCCTTTTCTATTAATTAATTTTGTCTTAGCACTAAAATCCTTTATACCATGAATAGTAGCATCTATTTGAATTAATTTCATTTTAGTATTTGTTAATTTACAAATATGATGAATTTCATTAAGACCTTGCATAATTTCATTTGTAGTCATACTTCCTGATACATCTAACCCAACTACTAAAGTAAAAGTTCTGTCTTTCTGTACACCTTTCAAGTCTGGGCGATTTTTAAATCTTCGAGGTTTTCTTATAATTGTAGGTCTTTTACCAGATTTTTTATTACTTGTAATTCGTTTTAGAACTTTCTTCCAATCCACTTGAGGCTTTCTAGTAAATAATGATAACATTTCGGATATATTTTCTGGTAAAGTTCCTCTAGATTTTTGAGTTTCGTTAATAGCTTGTTCTAACATACCTTTGGTTACATCTTTTTGTAAGTCTTTATCGCCTTGTGATTTTTGCCAGGTATTATGAGAATCGATGACTTTAGAATTACTATTTTTATAACCTCCGGAATCACTATGTCCTGTACCATTACAACACTCACAAGTTTTTGTACCTTCCTTACCGTTTTCGCTATCGCTATGAGTATCTTGTACTTCACCAGTACCGTTACAATTAGAACATTCTGATTTACCTTCCTTATCATTATCTTCGTCTTTCAATAAATCATAATAATATTCCGCATGCATTTTTTGTTCTATTTTAGATTTTACAGGAAAAGTATCTGGATATATAGCAAAATCGGGTAAATGGTCTCTTTCAATTTCCTGATTAATAGCACAATCTGTAGAATAGTTCCAAGGTAAATGTATTCTATCTTCAGTTCTTAAAACATGATTATTAGTTATATGTAGAACTTCATGTTTAAGAATACCAAGTCTTTGTTCTAGAGGATATTTTTTAAATAAATCCATATTAATATATAAGTTATAATGGTCTATATTAAAAGCTATTCCTGCAGGTGCTTCCATATTATTATCTAATTTAATAGTACATTGACTAATAATATGTGCATAGAATAAATAACTATTTGAGTATTTTGTTGAACTGAACATATTTGCTAATGCTTCGTCTAATGATTCTCTGTCTTGGTTCA
>Ga0256837_1001541_pt1 | contig 15742 bp, 16 predicted proteins | sample 4562384metaG_FD_185976 | JGI IMG/M metagenome (GOLD analysis project Ga0256837, IMG submission 185976) | Hydrothermal vent microbial communities from Guaymas Basin, Mexico - 4561-384 | ecosystem: Environmental > Aquatic > Marine > Hydrothermal vents | place: Mexico: Guaymas Basin | collected...
ATCAAAAACCAGTGCTGATTTTGCATGTCCGAGGTGGGCATTGTCATATACAGTAGGGCCACAGACATAGAGCGAGGCTTTGCCTTCTACAAGTGGTTGAAATTTACGTTTTGTTTTTTGTACAGAATCAAAGATATACATGGATAAAATCCTTTAAATAGAGTAAAAGCATAGTAAAAAGAGCTGAGCCAATAAGTAGATAGATCAGATTTTTTGAGCGAAGTATAGCAAAAAAGTTTTCTACGCCAAAACTCTTAATCGTAAAAAAGAGGCTGACAAATCCGCCTAGTGTACCTGCAAGTGCCAGACCTGCAACACCAAAAGGCTTTATAAATGCAAGTGCAAATACAATATAAACAACTAAAGATATTGTTGCGATTTTTGCGGCTTTTGTCTGCATCTCTTTTGCATAAAGCCAGAGTACAAAAAGCTTTTGCAGTCCAAAAGGAAGCAGACCTATAAGGTACATCACTAAAACAGCTGCAGTATTATGCGTGTCGTGTGCATCAAAGGCACCTCGCTCAAATAGCAGATGTATAATTTCATCAGATAGAACAACGCCTCCGATCGCACTGGCTGTTAGAATGTAGCTTAAAAACCAAAAGGCTTTTTTAAGGTTTTGCAGTGCTTTTTGTTCATCACCGTTTTTAAGATAGCGGGCTATTCTTGGGAAAAGAGCTACAGAAGTTGCAATAGCAAAAAGTGCAAGAGGAAGTTGGAAAATACGGTTTGCATAGTAGAGATAAGAGATAGAACCCGTTAGCAAAAAAGAGGCTAGAAAAGTATCTAAAAAAGCAGAAACCTGTGCTGTTGAGTTTCCCCACATTGCCGGAAAAAAGTTGCTTTTGAACTTTTGCGTATCTGTTTTGATAATGGGTGATTTTTGATGTAGATACTTAAAACCTCCATAAAGAAGTTTGCATGCTCCAAGTCTGTATATGGCTACAAGATGTGCAATAAGCTGTAAAATACCTCCTGCAACAACACCGATACTAAGGTAATATACTATGATTGCATCTGTTTTGCCTTTTGCCAGTAAAAGTGCTGTTATCAAAGAGAGGTTAAGCAAAGCTGTCGCATAAGCTGTTGTTGCAAAGTGGTGTTTATACTGAAGTATGGCTGCTAAAAAGGTGACACTGAAAATAAGTGGTAGATACCAAAAGTTCAAAGCAACATAAGGAGCAGCAAGTTCAATGGTATGTGCATCAAAACCGCTTGCTATCGCTTTTGTAAATATCTGTGGTACAAGATTGACTAAAAGTGTCATTAGTAGAATAATGGAAAGAAAAAGTACAAAGATATGTATGCTAAATACAGCCTTGTGCCTGCTTCTTGCAAAGGCAGGAATAAAGACCTGTGTAAAAGCACCTTCGGCAAAAATACGGCGAAAAAGATTTGGCAGTTTAAAGGCAATAAAAAAGATGTCACTGTAGATGGAAGCACCAAGAACAGATGCTGTTAAAAGATCGCGGACAAATCCTAAAATACGGGAAAATAAAATACCAAAACTGTTGGTGAAAATGGCTTTAAACATGGAACTCTTTGTGGTGAAATCATAATTTTTACGAAATTTTAACAAACTTTTCGTTAAAATCAGCTCTAATAAAAAAGATGGGTAGAATATGGCACTATTTGGTTCAAGCAAAAAAACTCCTACAGTCGCAGTCAAAAAGGTTCGTCCAACAATCATCCGAGCACAAAATGTTGCAAAAGAGATATTTAAAATTGCAAAATCTTATGATATGGATCCTGAACTTTTAGATTTTAACCTTTTGGATGTTCAAACATATACACGTATTGTTACAGAAGAATCCAAAGAGGCAGAGTGGGAAGAGATTGCTGTTGAAGAGGCAGAAGCTTTTGATGATGAATCTATGCTTTTAAATCCAAATTTTCAAATTAAACAAACATATGAGATAGAAGTTTTTTCAAAAAAGTTACCACAAGATGATCCCTATCGGGATTTTAAGCTTTCTGTCGGTGCAAATGCTACAAAGTGTAAAGTCTATCTGAGTATTGCCCAAGGTTCAAAAGTCAGCTATCGCCAACGTTTTGAACATGATTTTCTAGATACGATAAATAAAAAGAAAATTCGTGCAGGAATTTTAATTTATATGTTTGATTCTATGGTAGAAGATGTTGTCTCTAAAATTTCAGCTCGGATCCGTATTGCAGAAGAGATAGAATTCACTAAAAATGAGACGCATCTTATAGCTGAAGGTTATGAACCGACACCAACTATTAATGACCAATTGATTTTGCATTATGAAAAAAACCAAGAAGTTGGTGATAACGGACGGGTAGACTATTCCTCTCGCGGTTTTATTCAAAGTGTAAAAGAGGGTGAACTCTTAATTGAATACATAAAAGCACAGCCTGGTAAACCTGGGAGAAACTGCAGGGGAGAATATATTAATCCAAAAGAACCTACCGTAAAACATGAACCTAAGTTTAATGTCAGTGAGAACATAAGAATTGAAGAAGATGAAAAGTCTATAAAGTACTATGCAACTGAAAATGGTTATATTACACTAGAAAATAACACCTATATAATCAAACAGGATGTTGATGTTGAATCTATTGATTTTAAAACAACGGGTTCAATAGAGAGTGGTGTTGATTCTGAAGTTAATATTATTGTCAAAGAAGCAGATGCTGTTAAAGATGCTGTAGGGCCTGGTATGACAGTTGAGGTTACAGAGATAGAGATCGATGGAAATGTCGGTTCAAATGCAAAGGTAATAGCACAAAAAGCAAGTATTGGAGGTCAGACTCATAAAACTGCCACTGTAAAAGCTGATGATTTGGATATAAATGTTCATAAGGGGAGTGCCTATGGAGGAAAAATTCATATTACAAGACTTGAACATGGTAATGTAGAAGGCGAATATGTAAATATATCTCAGGCAGTGGGTGGCAATATTCGTGCAAAAGAAGCAACACTGGAAATTTGTGCTTCGCATGTAAAAGTAACAGCCTCTAAAAAAATTGAGATCAAGCGACTCTTGGGCAGTGAAAATACATTTACCATTGATCCTCTTTTAAGTCGTAATGTTCAAAATTCTGTAGAAGACAATGAAGATCAAATTAAAGAGCTAGAACAGGAAATGCGTGATCTCAAAAAAGAGATCGAAAAATATACGCATCTTATAAAAAGTGGTACAAAATCTTTTATAGAGATTAAAAAGAGGCTTTTACATTATCAAAAGAACAAAGTGAAAATGCCTGAGAGTTTTGTAAAAAAATATAAGCAGTTTCAAAATATGCAGCAACGTTTGAAAGATTTACAGGCCGAATATCAACAAAAAGAAGAGAAATTAAATCTTTTGAGTACGCGTACAGCCTCATTTCAAGATAATATATTTGAAGCAAGAGTCATAAACCGAGATAAATGGGTTGGATATAACGAGATCAAGTTTAAACTTGTAGACCCGCCGATGGAACTGGTTTATAAACCTGCGGAAGGTTCATCTGATAAAATTTTTGGTTTGGTTGAAATAGAAGAGGGTGAGTTTGCAATTCGCCCTATGGCTGATGAAGAGGAGTAATAGATAATTTATGATAGTTGGAATTAATGGAGATATCGTTTATAAAGAACCATCTTTTGTGCATATAAATGTAAATGGTTTGGTTTATGAAGTTTTTATATCATTACATACTTTTTCTGCTTTGTCAAAAGAGAAAGCTTCTCTTTTTACCATTCAAGTTATTCGTGAAGATGCAAGTCTTTTGTATGGCTTTTTGGATATGAATGAGAAAAAACTTTTTGCAAGACTGATAAAAATTAACGGTGTAGGACCAAAAGTTGCCATGGCAATATGTTCTACCTATACACCCGTACAATTTGCTACAGTCTTAAATAACAAAGATGTAAAAGCTGTGCAAAAAGTTCCTGGAATTGGGCCAAAAAGTGCAGGCAGAATTTTAGTTGAGCTTAATGGTTTTGATGCTGAAATGTTAAAGAGTTCAGGTGCTGCTTCAATGAAAACAGCTGCATACAGTGAAGCAAGTGAAGCACTAGAAGCACTGGGATTTAAAAAAGAGAAGATATCAAAAGCTCTCTCCGCTTGCGAGGGTGAAGATACAGCAGCACTTGTAAAAGGTGCACTCAAACTACTACAAACAATTTAAAGAAGGAAATATATATTGAAATTAACAATTTTATTTGGTGGCGCAAGTTTTGAACATGAGATAAGCATAGTAAGTGCTATAACGCTAAAAGAGAAACTCTCTGCATTTGATTTGACATTTATCTTTTGTGACAGTGATCATACTTTTTATCTTATAGATGCTTCGAAGATGAAAGCAGTGACATTTTCAAAAGGTGAACATAAAAATATGCCACAACTGATGTTACAAAATGGTGCTTTTGTTGCACCAAAGAAAGGGATGTTTGGAAGTGCGACAGAGTATAAAGATGTGGTATTAAATCTTATACACGGAGCAGATGGAGAAGATGGTACAGTTGCTGCATTGTTAGATTTCTATTCGATTAAGTATATTGGTCCGCGCGTTGATGCATGTACATTCTCTTATGATAAACGTTATACAAAGTATTTATGTGAAGCTTTGGGTGTGAAGTATGTCCCTTATGAGATATCGCATAAAGATGAGCTGAGTAATCTCTCTCTTGCATACCCTATTATTGTAAAACCTTCACGACTTGGAAGTTCTATAGGTGTTAGTATTGTAAAAGAGGAGAGTGAACTTGACTATGCGCTTGATGTTGCTTTTGAATTTGACTCTGTTGTTTTAATTGAACCTTTTTTAGAAGGTGTAAAAGAGTATAATCTTGCAGGGTACTTTGCAAACGGAAAGATGAACTACTCTATAATTGAAGAGCCTCACAAAGAGGAGTTCTTGGATTTTGATAAAAAATATATGGATTTTTCTCGATCAGAGCAGGTTTTAAAGGCTGATATATCAGAAGAATTGGAAAAAAAACTAAGAGCGAATTTTGACAAAATCTATAGAGAACTTTTTGAGGGTGCATTAATTCGTTGTGACTTTTTTGTTCATAATGATGAGGTTCTTTTAAATGAGATTAATCCAATTCCCGGATCCATGGCAAATTATCTTTTTGAAGATTTCACAAAGGTTATAGAAGATTTAAGTAATTCACTGCCTCATTCAAAACGTGTTAAAGCCACATATGAATATATTCATTCCATTTCACAGGCAAAAGGAAAATAATGGCACTGAAGTCTATTCAGTACCAAGATCATACTTTTGATATTAGTTATGAGATTGTAAACCCTGTAAAAAAGGTAGATTTTATTGTATTGCATGGATGGGGAAGCAATAAAAATCTTATGAAACAGAGTTTTTCCAACTTTTTAAAAGAGTTTCGTCATATCTATATAGATCTTCCAGGTTTTGGAAACTCTACTTCTCCCATCTCCCTTACAACAAAAGATGTAGCTGCAATTATGGAGTGTTTTTTTCAAGAGACGGGAGTAAAAAAAGATATAATACTGGGCCATTCATTTGGTGGAAAAGTTGCACTTTTACTTGATCCAAAAATACTTGTACTTGTTGCAAGCGCCGGTATCTATGTTGAAAAACCTCTTAAGGTAAAACTTAAAATTGCTTTTTACAAATTTTTAAAACTATTTGGTCTTTCTAAACTTCGCTCTTTATTTGTAGCAGATGATGCAAAAGAGTTGACTCCTGAGATGTATGAGACGTTTAAAAATGTAGTCAATGAAGATTTTTCTCAAGAGTTTGCAAATTACAGTGGTAAAGCACTGCTTTTTTGGGGTGAGGAAGATACTGCAACACCATTGGCTTCTGCACACAAGATTCACGGATTTGTAAAAAATTCTACTTTGGAAGTGTATAGTGGTGATCACTACTTTTTTATGCAAAATGCAATGGATATCTCTTATAAAATAGAATCAGATTTTTTACAAACAAAAGGAGAATAGATGGAGAATTATGAAACTTTTATTGCATTTGTTGTTAATGTAGTCTTTGTTACCCTGCTTGGATGGTATCTTATAACAAATCTGCAGTGGTATGACTACAAACTTGAACGTGTGATCTTAAAACATCATAAGCCACATTGGCATATACTCTATTTTATTATTCCTTTGGTTGCTTACTATACTACCGATAGATTTTTTCCTATATTTTTTATTTTTGCAGTTGTTCCGGCTATTTTCATTTGGTATAAAAGGCTTGATAAAAAGCTTGTCCTTACATGGCGAGTGAAGCGTTTTTTAATTCTTTTGATCTCTTTGACACTTTTTCAGGATATACTCTGTACACTAAAAGATGCTTGTGGAATTTATGGTGTTATGATGCCTTTGGCACTGGCATATATCGGATCAACGCTTATTGAGAAGTTTTTGTTTAAAGTCTATAAAAAAGAGGCAAAGAAAAAACTCCAAAGTATGCAAGATCTTCAAATAATCTGTATTACAGGGAGCTATGGAAAGACTAGTATTAAAAATTTTGTAGCACAGCTTCTTGCAAACAAGTACAATGTCTATGTAACACCAAGAAGTGTTAACACCATAGGCGGAATTATTGCAGATGTAAATAATAATCTTTATGAAGATATAGAGATTTATGTTTGTGAAGCAGGGGCACGCCAAAGAGGGGATATTTATGAAATTACTACTTTTTTAGAGCCACAGACTGTTGTTGTAGGACGTGTTGGTGAGGCGCATATAGAATACTTTAAAACTTTGGACAATATTGTAAGAACAAAATTAGAGATTATGCAATCCCCTCGACTCAAGCGTGCGTATGTACATACATCAGTAACAGATGAGCCGCATGAAAAAGTAGTATTTTTTGGTGATGAGATCAAAGATGTAAAAGCAAGTCTTGAAGGTACAGATTTTACTTTAGAACTTGATGGAGAAGATTTGCATCTTCATACGGATGTTCTTGGTGCATTTCAGACGATGAACATAGCAGTTGCTGTTCGTATAGCAAAAGATTTTGGTATGAGTAATGAAGCGATCCAAAAAGCTGTAGCGAAACTCCAACCGGTTGATCATAGACTCCAACTCATAAAAGCGGGTGGAAAAATCATTTTAGATGATGGCTATAATGGAAATATTGACGGGATGCTTGAAGCTGTACGTCTATGCTCAACTCATGATGGACGTAAAGTTATTGTAACGCCTGGTCTTGTTGAAAGCAGTGATGAGCTTAATCTTAAACTTATAGATGCTATCAATGATGTTTTTGATATTGTTATAGTAACAGGTGCACTCAATGCAGATCTGTTTATGAACAACCTAAAAGTACCAAACAAAATAATGTTAGCAGACAAAGCAGCACTTACAGAAGTACTGGCAAATCAGACAAAAGTGGGTGATATTATACTTTTTGCCAATGATGCTCCTAATTTCATCTGATAACAGAAAACATTAAGCTTAGTTTGTTTAGAATAAGTTATCTTAAAAAAAAAGGTGTTAAAAATGAAAAAATTATTAGTAAGTGTAGTAGCAGTAGCTGCGTTAAGCACAGGAGCATTTGCAACAGTTAACAACCAAACAGGTTGTGGTTTAGGTTCTATGATTATTCAAGATAATTCATCTGCAATCATGCTTGCTCTTCAAGCAACAACAAATGGTACGTCTGGAAATCAAACTTTTGGTATCACTTCAGGTACTTCTGGATGTAAAAAGACTAAATTTGTTATGAATGAAAGAGCTGCAGAATTCGTTGCATCTAACATGGACATCTTAGCAAAAGAGATCGCTGTTGGTCACGGTGAGTCACTTGATACTTTAGATGAGCTTTTAAATGTTCAGGACAAAGTAGCTTTCAATGCAGCACTTCAAGCTAACTATAACAAAATTTATAGCAGCAAATCAGTTAAAATGGCTGATGTTTTAGATAATATCTCTACAACTGCTCTATAATTTCTAATCTCACGCAAAGTTTTTGCGTGAGAACTTCTTTTAATCAAAGGTTTTCCTATCAAGCTTTTTATAGTATTAGTTTTTATATTTTTTAACATCAGTATGCTTTTTGCTTCGAGTGTTCAAAACTATAAAAATGAAGCCAATAAACTTCAACTTGGACAACAGCACTATTGGCATCTTTTACTTCATATGAATGGTGATGAAAGTGAGATAGATGATCCAAATTTTTTCTTTGCAGAAGATGGTAACAGTAATCCTCAGGCTGAATTGTTAGCAACTTTAGATGCTTTTTTCTCTGACGAAAAGAGAGATGATAACTCTAGTATTTGTAAATTTCCTGCCCGTTATATTTGGTTGAAAGAGAAACTGCATGGGGATGATTTTCCAATAGCAGAGTGTAAAGAGTATAATAAAATTTTAGATAGAGTTGATCCCAAATCAACAACACTTGTTTTTCCTGCTGCACATATAAATTCACCTGCTTCTATGTTTGGACATACTTTTTTACGTATTAACTCTTCATATAACTCAAAACTGCTCTCTTATGCGATTAATTATGCTGCTGATGCCAATCCTGATACAGAAAATGGTGTTATATTTGCCATTAAAGGACTTATTGGAGGTTATTATGGTCTCTACTCTTTATTACCTTATTATGAGAAACTCAAAGAGTATAGAGACTCTGAACAACGTGATATATGGGAGTATGACTTAAATCTTACCCAAGCTGAGACTATGCAGATGTTTCGTCATATCTGGGAGTTAAACGGCACGCACTCATATTATTACTTTTTTACAGAAAACTGTTCTTACAATATGTTGTGGCTTTTAGAAGTTGCGCGTCCATCTTTAGAATTACGAAAACACTTTACATATGATGTTATTCCCTTAGAGACTGTGCATGTTGTAAAAAATGCAGGTATTGTCAGTGATGAAAACTATAGACCTTCAAAGCGAACAAAACTTTTAAAGTATGAAAAACTTTTAAATGAAAAATATCAAGAGTTGCCTATTGAACTTGTTGAAGCAAAAATAAAAAGTAGAGATATAGTAAACAATAACAGTATAGATATTGATCAGCAGTGCTATATTTTAGAGAGTGCCGTAGAATATCTTGAATATCGTTATTCCCGAGGAAAAATAAAAAAAGAGCAATACCTTGAACTTTTTCACGAAATGACTACAGAGCGTGCAAAACTTGGCATTGCAAAACCACTTCAAATAAAAACACCGGCCAATCCGATAGATGGACATCGAGCCGTAAGAGCAGAAGTAGGAGTAGGGAGCAGAGATGGAGATTTTATAACATTTCTTGGTATACGTCCAGCATATCATGATCTAGAAGACAGTGCGTATGGATTTTTACGAGGTACACAGATCGAGTTTTTAAAGCTTTTGGCTTCATCGTCAAAAAAAGAGACAAAAATTGAAGAGGCAACGATCCTGTCTATAGTCTCCATTGCACAAAGAACTCTTTTTTTCAATAACTTTTCTTGGCGTACAAAAATAGGATGGGATAATAATTACATCACAACTGATCCAAGCTTTTCTTTGAGTGTAGGAGCCGGATTTTCATGGGGAAATGAACTTGGTTTTTTCTATATAATGACAGATCCTGTTTTCTATCAAGATTCTAAATTCCATGCAGGAGTTGGCGGAAGTCTTGGTTTTAAAGTAGATAAATATAAAAAAGATGTTAATCTTAATATTGAAATAACACAAAGAGTATATGATAATGGTTACGATCAGACACTTCTTTTTGTTTCAAGTGGTTTTAGAACATCACAAAACTCTCAAATAGTGCTAAAATATGATTATAAAGATAAAATAATAGCGCAAAAGAAAAAGGATGAACAGACTTTTAGAGTGATGCTGAAATACTATTTTTAAAAAAGGTTTAGTTTGAAGTTTATAGACACTGTGACGAAATATACAGCATATTTTACAGCTCTTGTTTTAGCCTTACTGGTAATGTTAGTTGTATATGATGCGACAAGCAGATATCTTTTTTCTGATGGATCAACAGCTTTGCAAGAGTTGGAGTGGCATCTCTTTGATGTTGTTATACTTTTAAGTATTGCTTATACACTACGTAATAATGCACATGTACGGGTAGATATATTTTATGAAAAATTTTCTCCAAAAACAAAACTTTTCATCAATATTATCTCTTTTGTATTTTTTGTTTTACCACTCTCCTTTTTAATTATCTATATAGGTATCGGATTTGTAGAGATGAGTTATCTACAAAATGAAGCTTCATCTGATCCAGGGGGTTTACACTATAGATGGATTGTCAAATCACTTATGCCTTTAGCATTTATACTCTTAGCGTTGCAGGCTGTAAAAGAACTTGTTAGTGATATAAAAAGATGGAGAGCCCTATGATCGCACTTGTTATGTTTTTTATGGCACTGCTTTTACTGCTTTTTGGGGTTCCTGTTGCATTTGCCTTTGGTGGTGTTGCCATGATGTTTGCATTTTTTACACCCGATATTGGTTTTGAAGTTTTTAATATTTTACCATTTCGTATCTATGGTATTATGAGTAATACAACACTGATGGCAGTACCGCTCTTTATAATGATGGGACTCATTTTAGAAAAATCTGGCATGGCTGAAAAACTTTTAATGTCCATGAGTTCACTTTTTAAGGGTGTACGCGGCGGTCTTGGTGTAAGTGTTGTGTTAGTAGGTGCAATACTCGCTGCATCTACGGGAATTGTTTCTGCAAGTGTTGTTATGATGAGTGTAATAGCACTTCCTTTGATGCTTCAAGCCGGTTATAACAAAGGTTTGGCAAGCGGAACAATAGCAGCAAGTGGAACATTGGGACAAATTATTCCTCCATCCATTATATTGATTGTTTTGGGTGATGTTATGAGTGTTAGTGTAGGGGAACTCTTTATGGGTGCTGTCCTTCCGGGGCTTACACTTGTTGGACTCTATATAACATATATTTTAATAAGGGCATTTCTTAATAAAGAGGATGCCCCTGCCATTGTTACTGATGAAAGAGTTAGTTTTATCAGTGTTATCATGGCAATTATTCCTCCACTTTTGTTAATGGTGGCAGTTTTAGGCAGTATTTTTGCAGGAATTGCCTCTCCAACTGAGTCGGCGGCTTTTGGTGTAGTTGGCGGTGTGCTTCTCTCTGCATTGAATAAAACACTTAATTTTGAGATGATAAAATATGCACTCTTTGAAACAATGAAACTCTCTGGTATGATCTTTATGATCTTAATTGGAGCGACTGCTTTTTCTCTTGTTTTTAATGAGCTTGGAGGGACTGATCTTATTTTAGATTTTTTCTCTCATGATATTGGAAATGTATGGGTCTTTATCGGTGTCTCTATGCTGGCTATCTTTATACTTGGTTTTTTCATTGATTTTATAGAGATAAGTTTTATTATTGTGCCTATTTTAGTGCCTGTTATGGAGGCCTTTGGCATTGATCCTATCTGGTTTGCGGTATTGATTGCTATGAACCTGCAGGCTTCGTTTTTAACACCGCCTTTTGGACTCTCTTTGTTTTTCTTAAAAGGTGCAGCAGGAAATAGTTTAACAACAATGGATATCTATAAAGGGATTATTCCTTTTATTTTACTGCAACTGCTGGGCTTAGGATTGGTTATTCTTTTTCCTGATCTTGTTTTTGCATTTATTTAAGAAGGGATTATTATGAATGATGTTTTATATGCTCCATGGCGGGATGAATATGTTACTGAGCAAAAGATAGAGGGCTGTGTTTTTTGTCATATAGTTTCACATTCGCAAGATGATGAAGAACTGCATGTTCTGTATAGAGATGAGTTTTGTTTTATGGTTATGAATAAGTACCCTTATACTCCAGGACACTTTATGATTATTCCAAATATGCATACAGATAAACTTGAAGAATTACCTGCTGAGACATGGCTGCATATGTCTGCTTTGGCACAAAAAGGGGTAGCTCTACTTAAAGATGGGCTTAATGCACGAGGGGTAAATATAGGGATGAACCTCGGATCTGCAGCAGGGGCTGGAATTGCAGAACATATTCATATGCATTTAGTGCCTCGTTGGGAGAGAGATACTAACTTTATCACTTCTATTGGACATACTCGAGTCTACTCAACTGACTTTGAAAAGATATATAAAAAGATTAAAAAACTTATACCAAAACATATAACTCCTCTCTCTTAAGTGCCTTTAAATATAACTTGATATAATAAAAGCTATATTAAAGAATTATAAGGAAAACTTATTATGAAAAGAAGAGAGTTTTTTAAAACTTCTATCGTTGCATCTGCAGCAATCTTAGGTTCTACAACAGCTTTATCTGCTGGTGAGACACATCAGCCAAACGATAATAGAAAAGTATCAGATATGGCTTTTCCTGAAAAAAGACCACTCATTACTTACTCAGACAGACCACCACTTTTAGAGTCTCCTAGAAGTACTTTTGCACGTGGTATTACAGAAAATGATGAGTTTTTTGTACGTTGGCATCTTCCGGATATTCCGACACATATAGATACAGATCTCTATACTATTAAAATTGACGGTCTTGTAGAAAAAGAGCTTGAGATTACATTAAAAGAGCTTAAAGAGGATTTTGAACAGGTCGAAGTTACTGCAGTACTTCAGTGTGGGGGTAACAGCCGATCTGCATTTACACCGATTGCTGGTGGTATTCAGTGGGGGAGTGGTGCTATGGGTTGTGCCAAGTGGAAAGGCGTACGACTTTCTGATATTTTAAGCCGAGCAGGACTTAAAAAAGATGCACATTGGATAGGATTTAACGGAAAAGATAATGCAGCATATTATGAAACACCAAACTTTGTGCGTGAACTAGAAGTTGAAGAACTTAATGACCATGTAATTGTTGCATATGAAATGAATGGCGAAGATCTACCTTACTTAAATGGTTTTCCATTACGATTGGTTATTCCCGGATACTACTCTGACAGCTGGGTTAAAATGCTGAGTCATATTACTGTAACAAACAAATATAAATCACTTTTCTTTATGGATGTAGCGTATCGTGTTCCCGATAATGAGTGTGAATGTGAAACACCGGATCATAAATTTAAGCCAACAAAACCTATTACAAATATGAATGTCAAATCAGTAATTGGATACCCTGAAAATGGAATGAAAATTTATCATAATTCACACATTGTTGTTCGTGGTGTTGCTTTTGATGACGGACATGGTATAAAACAGGTTCTAGTCTCAACAGATGGTGGAAAAACATGGGATGAGGCACTGCTTAAACAAGAGAATGGTCGTTATGCTTATACTGAATTTCTATATTCATTTAAGCCGACAAAATATGGCAAGTTAACTTTTATGGCAAAAGCGATTAACCGCTTAGGTGATGAACAGCCATTTTCAAAAGATATAGGCTGGAATCATGGTGGTTATAAATATAACGGAATTGATGAAGTTACAGTAGAAGTTGTTTAAGGAATATAAAATGAATAAAATATTATTATTAGTTATGTTAACAGTTAGTTCACTCTTTGCACAGGTAAAGGGTGATGTAGAAGTTCCATATATCTCATACCAAATAAAAATGGGAAAGGGTTTTGATGCAGTACAGGCAAACTGTCTTATGTGTCACTCTTTTGGATATATTATAAATCAGGGGCCTCAATCTCGTGAGTTTTGGAAGAAAAAAGTAGATAAAATGATTGTTCACTTTAAAGCACCAATCTCTAAAGAAGATGCAAAAACAGTCACTGATTATCTGTATAAAAATTATGGTAATGGAGAGCTAAAGTAGTTTTTTGTTACCTTAGTTTACTAAAAAGGGAGAGTTGTGGATATTAAATCTATTTCAATCAGTAAAAAAATACAGATACCGTTAATTGCCTCTATAGTAATAGGATTTTTAATAATATTGGTTAATTATCTTTACTCTATAGAAGAGTTAACTGATGATGTATATACGAAAGAGAAAAACTCTCTCAAAACTACATATAGTGAACTTATGGTCGCTAAAAGAGACATAGGTTTAACGAATGCAATTAATATTGCAAACGACTATAGTGTTGTTCGTGCACTTTTAGAAGATAACAGAGCAATAGCTATAGAAGGCCTCAAAACACTTTCTCAAAAGTTTAAGAAATATACACGTTACAAAAATATAAAAGTTCATATTCATGATGCAAATCTGCACAGTTTTTTACGTGCATGGAAACCTGATAAGTATGGAGATGATTTACGTAGTTTTCGTAATACTATTGTTGCTGTAAAAAGAGATAAAAAGCCATTAGTAGCAGTTGAACTCGGTCGGGCAGGTTTGGTTTTGCGTGGTTTGGCACCGGTGCTTGACAAAGGGACTTACTTAGGTTCAGTAGAATTTATGCAGGGTCTTAATTCTATTGTAAAATCTGCACGTAAAAGCAATGGCTATGAGATAGTAATAGTTATGAAAAATGAGTTTTTGCCAATTGCAACAAGACTTCAAAATGCCCCTAGAATTGGTGCGTATACACTTGCTGTAAAAAAAGATGTAATTAATCCTGATTTTTTACATGATTTAAAAAATATCAAAATAGACAAAGTTGATAATTTCCAAATTACAGAACGTTACTTTATTGTTTCAGAACCTATAGAGGATTTTTCAGGAAAAGTCATAGCATATGCTTTGGTCGGTGATAAAATTGAAAATGTAAACAGTGTTATATCCTAGTCAGAAGACTCTTTGCAAAGACAGGTTTATATTATGGCTTTTATTGACTTTTTAATGTTGTTTTTTCTGCTCATTATCATTAAAAAATCAGTAACAGATCCTATAATTCATCTTGACAAAGTTGCCAGTGAGTTAGCACAGGGTGATGCAGATTTAACAAAAAGATTACCGGTAAAAAGCAATGATGAACTAGGACATGCCAGTCAAAGTTTTAATGCATTTTTAGATAAAGTAGAACAGATCGCAAGGGATGCTCAAGATGAAGCTCTCAAAGCAGAATATGCAGCAAAAGTTGCAGAGTCTGTAGCAGAAAATAATAAATTGACACTGGCACTCTCTTCAGAGATGATAAGTGGTGCTGTTAAAATACAGATAACCTAAAACAGAGTATGAGTCAAAGTGTTGAGAGTGTTAATCAGGCAAATGAGCTTAATGCAAAAACTTCAGAAGTTATTCAAGAAGTGACGGAATCAACAGGAAATATCAAATCATCTATAAATAATATTACGGAAATGGTTAGTGAATCCAGAAGTTCTGCAGAGTAGTTAAATGCAAATGTTGAAGAGATTTTTAATGTAATTGCACTTATTAAAGATATTTCAGATCAAACAAATCTTTTAGCACTAAATGCTGCCATAGAAGCTGCACGTGCCGGTGAACACGGACGAGGTTTTGCTGTTGTTGCCGATGAAGTAAGAAAACTTGCAGAGCGTACACAAAAGGCTACGAGTGAAGTTGAAGCAAATATAACTGTTTTAAAACAAAACTCAATGAGTATGAGTGAAAACAGTGAGAGAATTGAAGAAGATTCTCTTGAATCACAACAGGCTCTTGATGAGTTTGTAGAAATTCTTTCACAATTAATTCAAAACAGTAAAGTAATAACAAAAGACAATGCAGTAATTGGGCATGAACTTTTTGCAAATATGGCCAAACTGGATCATATGGTTTATAAAAACCATGCATACTCTTCAATGTTAGAAGGCAAATTGAACTTTCAATTAACAGATTATAATAGCTGTACTCTAGGTAAATGGTACAATGATGAAGGTAAAAAATATTTTGGAAATACTACTACTTTTAAAGCTATGTTAGAGCCGCATAAAAGAGTACATGAAGATATAGCAAAAGCTATGCAAAAGTTAGAAAGTAGAGAGATTGATGAAGTGATCAAA
>Ga0256837_1001542_pt1 | contig 15740 bp, 19 predicted proteins | sample 4562384metaG_FD_185976 | JGI IMG/M metagenome (GOLD analysis project Ga0256837, IMG submission 185976) | Hydrothermal vent microbial communities from Guaymas Basin, Mexico - 4561-384 | ecosystem: Environmental > Aquatic > Marine > Hydrothermal vents | place: Mexico: Guaymas Basin | collected...
ATTCATATATATCACTTTGTTTTCCAAGTATTAGTTTGTCAATTTTTTCAACAGCAGAATCTTCTTTTACGGCAGAATTATTAGCAAATATACCTTCGGAACCACTGTATCTACTAAATACAAACTTTTGTTTTACTCCATATCTTCTATTGTTAAACTCATTTACGGTTGATGTTTCTCCTAGAACGAGTTTTGATGTAGATGGTTGAATGATATGATTATTATCAAATACGGATGTTGCTGAAGATTCAGATAATATGTATTTAACAGAATTAAACTTACATCCGTTGTTATACGAATAGCAACTGCTTGTCGATAATAACATATCAGACGAATCGCCATTTGTAAATATATTATTATTAAATTCGCCAACAGATGTATAATTAATACTCATATTTTAGCCTATCTTTTTAATCCATTATATGCAGAAACTCTCCAATACCATTTTCCCTTAGGTAAACAATCAACTTTTACATAAGCATATGTTTTTAATAAATTCGTACTAGGTTTACTACCATTACCGTCTATAAATTGTGTAGGACTAGGTATGCCAGTTCCCATACTATTCCAACTTTGATCACTGTCATCACTAGTATTTATTTCTAAATATGGATTCCAACTTCCATCATTTAAATAATACCATTGATATTTACTTCTATAATAACTACCTGGTTCAATCCATGAATCTATTATTCTAGGACCATTTGTTAATATTTTATATCCTCTTATCTTAGGACTTAACATATTGTTATCAGTAAATAGATATGATCTCAATATAGTATCATTCTCGTTATTAAATCCACCTTCTATTGCAATACTGTCAGTAACTGCATATAAAGCTGCATCAGTCATTCCATCGGTATCTAAGGTATCCATTGCAAGATTTTCAAGTACTTTCCATTTCATATCTGTTGTATCATATGCATTCCAGCTATTACCATTATCAAAACTGATAACATGTTTAACATGCACTAATGAACTCCTGATTTCACTAACTACATCTAATCTAATTATATTATATGTTAGTCCCGCAACTAATCTTTTTTCAATAAAATATGAATCAACATATCCACTTGTCCGAACCACACTTGATGATGAGTCCGAGCATGTTATACCTATAACTTGAAATTCACCTCTATAATCACTTATATGGAACCCTACATCTGTATAATCTCCATCATCATTAACTGCTTTCATATCTGAATATTCTTTATTTACAAATCCAATATTACTATCGTTATAACCATGAGATTCTTTTGAGCTATACATTATTGGATTTAAATTATATGCACTATTTGTTTTGCTATATAGTCTGATAAGAGTATTATCTTGGAATGATCCATCGACAGGCTGAATAGTAATTGTATATCTATGTTCTGGTTTAAATTCATTAAGTCTTATATTTATTTCGGAACCATATCCAAGATAGATTTTCATATCATATGTATAATTTCCATTATGAACGATATCGACATAATAGTTTCTTGCTAAATCTCCATTTGAAGCATTACTGTATGTTAATCCTAATTTAGTAGCTGTACCATCATACATATCAATATTTTGATGAGTATATATAAATTCTAATTTAGTAGTAACATCTTGTTTATTTATTCTACCAACTTTATATTGAGAAACAAAACTTCGTGTATAATTCTGTTCAATAGTGTTATTAGTTTTATATGTAAATATGTTTATATTAGGTATGTAACTATAATCCAGCCATGTATTGTACCCATTTATTGTATGCTTATCATTGTATACACCAGTAAAATTATCTCTTGCATATTTTTGTGGATAATATTTACCTAATAACAGTGTGTCGTTGTTTGAAGAGTATCCATTATTATTAAAATTGGAAAGTGCTAAATCACTATAGTGACTGATATTTCTATTGTCATTTCCGAAGTTTTCTCTCCACATTTCTGCATTTGCAATAGATATTAATTCATTATTATTAGTAGGTAATTGAACCAAATTATATTCTTTATTTTTAATATCGTATCTAAGATGATAGTTAGGAGTTTTACTTATTTCCATTATCTCGTCACTATCTAATATAGAATCATATACAATAAATTCATGTATTGAGCCAAAGAAACCTGAACCAGTATTAGTTTTATTCTTATGTCCAAGGCAAACACCAATATCATCAGTATTATCATTACTATCGTCATCATCCTCATCGTCTATATATGCAGTATGCATATTATATATACATTTTTCTATTACTAAAAACCCATTAAGATATACAGATGCACTATTATCGCTATGACAAACAATAGTAATGTTTTGCTCTATACTTAACATTATATCTTTTAGTTCCAATCCATAGCTATCTGTTCTGTAATAGGCATTGACACCATTTAAATATACTCTATCTTTATATATTCGCAAATCAACCATAGCTGTACCTGCTTCGTTCAACATTATGTTAAATAATGGAGCATAGTCAGATATTGCACTTATATTGAATTTAATATGAATTGTCTTTTCAGTGTTGATTGAAGTCAATATGTGGTTCTGTTTATCACTATTATTTATTGTTCCAAAAATCCTAGATGATCCAGAGAATTTACTCACTACCCCTAAATAGCTATTTGATATTGTATCTACTCCATCTATATATGAGAAATCAATATTATTTTTTTTGTCATTATAATCATCAGTATTTTCATATCCACTTAATCTATATGCTATTGTCATATCATCGTCGACATATGATAACAATGGAGCATCACCATCTATATCAAGATTCGGAACCACTATGTCTGCTTCACCTATTTGGATAGTGTTACCTCTAATACACCATGTGTCACCAAGATATTTAAGTGTATTATTTTCAATATCATAATCGACACTAGATGTAGTTTCATACATCGTATCGTAAGTATTAACACCTTTTGAAACTATATATGGTAACAATAGATCCACTGCAGTATTTGTCATATTATCCACTAGTTCTGCTGTATATGGTAAATGTATTTCACTATTCGTATTACTGTAATTACTTAATTTTATATCTAATATATCAGTATTTGGCTCAAAACTTGCAGTAGGACTTATTTCTAGTCTATTTTGTAAGCTACCCAAATCCTGTAATGGTTGCATCCATACGAAATCCACTTCATCACTATCAAATTCATCTTCATGATATGGAAGTATTCTTATTGGTGCATTTGGAACAGCAACGCCTTCATATGTCAAATGAATATTATTTATACTTGGAGATTTAAATGATTTAGATGTTTTTAGTCCAACACACACATCAATAGTTTTACTTTCACTATTTCCAAGAAATATACTTGTTAATGCCAAAGTGTCTTTAAATTCAGATATTTCAGCCACAGTATTTCCAGAACTTACGTCGTCCAAATTAACACCACTTGCTGTACTATCATCAGTATTTATTTTAAACCAATTCTCTCCACCATCTCTACTAAAGATAAATCTGATATCTGTATCTTGTGGGATATGAGTATTAATATCAAATTCATTAAGTTGATTCCATATCGAAGTGTCTATATTGTGAATACCTTTTGTATATACCCTAAAGAACGAACCAGTTTCATATTCAGCCATACTCGTAGTAGGACTCTGAACAATACATTGTTCTTGATCGATAATTTCTGGATAATCATTTTCTCTGTATAAATTATCAGCATTCATTATATTCTTTCCATCATCATCTTTTGGTGCAGTTTCTAGGTAATTATAATCATCTATTATTTTTCTTTTGTAATCATCAAAATTATCTATAACATCTTGAAAATATACAGGATCTTCATCTTTAAATTTGATTGATTCAAATTCCAATACCGTAAGACCTACATTTCTAGCTCCATATTCTTTAAATTTGTCTTCTGTCCAATCAGAATATGTTTGAGATATTTCATCTTTTATTGTACTAACGAATGCATTATCAGAAGTTACTGATATTGATGGAGTTTTTAAAATAAGATGTCCGCCTGCTCCAGCTCCTGCTTTTCTTTGATTATCACTTGATTCACACCTATTTACACTTGCCACTGTGATGAATACATTATCGTTGAGTATAGTCTCTCTTGCTTGTATAATTAATATTCCTCCTCCATCAGCACCATATGTCCAGTAGTCACTATAATCACTACAGCTACCAGGCATCCCCATAAACATTTTATCTAAATCTCCATCGTCTCCAAGATAATCGCTTGGTATTTGTTTTGATGTATATAACACATCTTTATGTCTGTCACCTTCTGCATAAAATGATGGACCTCCAGATTGATGATATCCTGCATAGTCACATAACATACTAGCCTTAAGTTTATCATTATTATTACTATATCCATCACTTGGGCTTGGCAAAAAACCACATGCAGGTATATAATAGTCATGTCTATATTCTGTATCATCTAATTCGTAATCTGTTCTATTTTTATATGTTAATCCTCCCCAAGTACCAACATGATTTTGCAGTCTACTATTATCAAGCATTTCAAATTTATCTTTTACTTTTATAAATAATATACCCCTTGGGTTACCAAGCATTCTATTTTTCCATACCTCTTTGTCTGGATGTCTAACAAGATCTCTTGGATTATTTGATTGATATTTTCTGTTATCTCCACTATCTTGTGCCTGCAAAAACATTGTGTCGCCAATTGTAAGATTTTGGAATTGCAGAACCACAGTAGCAATATTTACAGTATTATCTCCTGTATAATCATTATTTGGTTCTCTATCAATAACATATCTATTTATGCCATCACCATCAACTATTATATTTGTAACTTTTACAATATCCCATTTTCCAACTTCGTCATATAGGTCTTTATCTGAACAGAATTTTTTATATAAAATTAATTCATCTCCAATATTGAATGTACCAGTTTCGGCAAATACACCTTGTAAATGAGTCCCATATAAATCATCATCTATTATCAGATTTTGAAAATAACAGCATGTTGGACTTATCATTTTTTCACCAACATATGTTTGGCTTCCAAGTTTTCCATCTCCAAAAAAGTTATTACTTTTTGGATTTGTATTTATATTTCTAAGTGTTGCAGATCCATCTACAAAATCAATAGATAGTCCACTATTTACAGAATAGTCATCTATATTGTATAGTAGTTTATTTTCTTCTGAATATTCATAATTTCTATTTACAGCCATATTATTTATTCCTTATTATATTTTATTTTTATCTTCTTTATTTATGAATATTCTAGATTCATATCCTATTTCATTGTTTGTCATTATACTTCTTGATATATTTCCAGACATATCAACTGTTACCACATCCCATAAGCCTAATTCCTTATCTTTCAATGAACATATATTTCTTGAAACATGTGTAGGTGATGTTTGTCCAGCAATAGCTTGAAGGTCTTCAAAATTCCAGTATTCCCCATATTTACTCTCTTTTACAAATACTTTTTTTCCACTAGGTAATAATTGAAAACATAACGCTTTCATATTTCCATATTCATTTTTATATACTTTTCTCCAGGTTTTTTTTTGACTTAGATTTTCAACATGTAGTTTGTTATTATTTGTGTAGAGCATCCATCGACAATTAGATAGATTCATTTTAAGCTTCATATACATTCCTTATTCTTTAAGTAATATTTGAATTATACCACTATTAAGCTTATGACGGACTGTATATGAATTGACTAACCAAGTCTATTTTTTACTTCTATATTTATATCTGCAGAACCACTGATGTATATTTTATGATTAAACTCAGATTCATCTATAGTTCTGATATGTATGTCATTTATTACATCTTCTGTATAATCATCTTCATCATCTGCATTTTCCCATCTAAGTGTACATTCGTCTGGGTCTTCGTCATCATCTTCTCCATCAATAGGTGTTATTGTGAATTTAATTTTATATACGCTTCCTTCTTGTTCGCTAAGATCCATAACTAATTCTTTATCTGCATCTATAAATTCTTTTTCAATATATGTTATTTTTACAGCATATATATATGAAACGGTTATTTTCCAGCCATCATACTCTGTAGTACCCAAATCACCTTCATCTTCTGAAAATGTTACTCCACCTACGGTTTCCCATATTTCAGGAAAATCAGGATGTTGCACCATTACTTCATTATTAACACATCCACCTATTGGATAGTACATAACATTGAATTTTCCATCAGATGCAATTAAACCAGATTCAACCTTCATTCTCGATATGTTAACTTCACTTGGATCACTTGTTATGGTTGATTCTTCAAGGGCTTTTACTCTACCAGTTAGTGTTTTATCGTCACTGCTATCACTTGATAATCCTGTCCCGCTTTGTATATTTCTAACTGCCTGATTTAATGCATTTACCTGAGCTGTAAGCTCACATATGTAATCACTAGTAGCCATACTAAGAAGTCCTTTCTCTATAAGCCTCTATTGCTATTGATGCAACAATATCTGCATTATTTGTTTTGGATTTTAGAATAAATCTATATATTAATTCTTTTTTAACTAAAGCAGAATCTGAACTTTCTAATATTAATCCCACAGTATTATCTCCTAATATATTTATATCATTTACAAATCTACTAAATACTACATCTTGCGGGAATGTTAAATGTGTTCCGATCCAGGTTTCGTCTGGGATTTCACTATCAGTTATTATTTCCAAATCGCCATCATCATTATAAGCAGCATTACCTGTCATATCATCACTTGTAATAACAGCATATGCAGGAAGTACAATCTCCATCGATAACGAATCTCCAATAACCGCATTTTGCCATATAATATATCCATCTTTTATATATATATCATCAAGAAATTGACAACTAACCGATACATAATCTTTTCCGTCAGGATTTGTTATTATCATATCCGTTCCATTACCTATTGTTCCATTTTCAATATCGTCACCACTACCCGTTATATACATAGCAGTACCTTCTTGTCTTGGTGAATTATGTATTGTTTTAGTTCCGTCTGGTTGTACAAAAGTGCTTATTCTCATTATCTGTCCTTATATTCATTTATAATATCTTGTATATCTTCTACACTATCACTACTATAGCCATCAATAAATACATATACTTCTGCTGTTCTAAATGCCGATTCCGATGATATTTTTATAGTAGGATTTGCAAGTTTACCATTACAATGTAGTTCAAATTCTTGTCGTCTTTTAACAGATTCCGACTGAAGAATTAATCCTTCTCCTGACGTTATATCAACAGATATCGGAGTGCTTTTTGCTATAATTGTTAATGATTCTACATTTCCTAAAAAATTAAAATCTACAGTTGAATTTTTAGGTATATGAGTATCACATTTTACAAAATAATATTTATTATTTTTACTATGAAGTTTGCCATAAAGTATTCCTGCAAATAAATCTATTAGTTCGTTTTCAGATGATATTATAGAAGATTGATTATATGAGATAGAAATTACATTTTCTCTCCATGCAGCTAGTAATGTATTTCTGTTTGCATACATTTCATCCAAATTCCAATATGTTTCCAATGTAACTTCGGAACCACTCTTTATATTCTTACCTATTAAAACAATATCTTCATCTGTTATATTTTTAACTATCATCTTCTTTCTCCCATACTTTTCTCATTATTACTATACAAACAGGGTCTTCTAGATCTGATCCATCTATTGCATATCCACCAAGTGATATATCTCCTTCAAGATCTATATCAACACTACTATCTACATATGTATCAGTAGTATCATCTAAACTAACAGTATATAAGGTATCATATAATGCAGTTTTTCGTCCCCATCCAGATGAAACATATCCAGTTATATTTCTTACTTCTACTACATCTCCAGATGTTTCTTCACTTACAAAAAATTGAACTTCAGTTATGCACATTTTATCACTATCCAACATTTTATATGGAACACTATCGCTTCTTATTCCTGGTATGCAATATAACCATTCATCATCTGCATTTCCACTCATATACACAGTAACCCTTACAGTTTGATTATCAAGATATTTTTGTCTATCTTCATCCCAATAGTATGGTAATGCAATAACCGTTAGTCCTTCATCTGGATCGTCAGCAACAACTGTTTTCCAAGCTAGTTCTTCATCATCATTTTCATATGATTTTAATATCATATTATCTTCTTCAGGTGCAGGCAATAGTCCATCAGCAGTATGGTAATCATCTATATGCTCAGTAAATGCATCATCCATTTCTTTTTGTGTAGCAACACCATCTAGATTCATTTCATCAGCATAATCTTTTTTTATACCTCTACTTCTAACAGCCATATTTATTCCTCCGTTCTTATCAGAACCACAATATATAAGTGGTTCTGAATAATTTATTTATTATGCATTATATGCATATGTAACTGTAGCATCCTTACCGTCATATTCTCCAGAAATATCAACAGAAAGTGTTACAACTTTATTATCATCAACTGTACATTCAACTAAGTCATATACACCATCACTAACTTTAACTGAAGCAACACCTGTAAATAAACAATTATCTAATGGTTGGTTATCAAGAGTTAAACTATCGCTATCAATCGTTTGTGTTTCGTTAGTAAATTTTGTACTTACTTCACTTACGGCACTATCAACATATTCTTTAATAGTTGCTCTATCAGATAACTTATCTGTATCTACATCCCAATCAGAATCGAATGATACATCAGCATCTCTTAATATATCTGCAGATTCTGTATTATCTATTTTGTCCCAATCTTCACCAGCTGTGGCACCATCTACTGTTTTGTTAGCAAAAATAGTATCATTAACTTCCATTTCAAGACCATCAATAGTACCTGCTACAGTAATTTTATATAGCCAACCTTGTGTAACATCTGAAGGTAATTCGTCTCCTGACGCATCGAATCCACCTTTGTATACTAGTCCACCGCTTAATCCATCTATTATATCTTTAAGTGTCTTAACTGCAAGTGAAGATGCAACTGTTTCTTCGCTATCACTATCTAATGCAGAATTAATATTGTCTTTTAATATTTTTGTATCAAGTTCTGATTTCGCAGTATTTGCACCTATATATTTATCGTCATATGCTTCAGATCCATCAACTGTGCTAATATCTGTAACAACATCATTCTCTCTATGAACTCTTAAATCAAGTTCATCCTGTAGCCCCTTTACGGTGGCTATTCGTCTTTTAATTACTGCCATTTGTAATCCTTATACTTTATAATTATTTATGCACTATAATTGCACACAGATACATTAACACACATATTTTCCTACGAATTCTTCGCACCCACTCCAGGTATTTTTTGATATTTAAATATAAGCTCAAATATAGTCAATCCTGGACGACTATCAACTAGGTCTATATCTCCTCCATAAGCTCTCATTATATGCCTATTGATATACATACCATTTCCTCCAACATATCCTTCTTGTTTCTTGCTGCTAACATTTTCATCAAATAATGTGGTTCTGATATAATCAGGAACTCCATTTCCATTATCTACTATGTATATATGCATTTTATTCTTATTCATCTTGCCTATAACTATTTTTATCTTATTTGCTTGAGCATCTATACTATTTTTAACATGATTAGATAATCTCCCTTGTAGATCTATATTGCTTATGGTGACAGCTTCATATGCAAGTAATTTTTCATCTATATGTATTTCAATATGTGGAGATCCTAGTATTGCAAAATCTACTGCTTTCTGAACCACTTCATATAGGGTTCTGTTTTTACTATTATGTTTAAAATGTTTTATTCCTTGTAATTTCTTGGTTATGGTCTCTATTTGTTCACCAGCATTTATTATATAATCTAGATCTTTAACTTTTTTTGGATCATCTTTCAATTGTTTTTTTAATCTATTTGATTTATTCTGAACCACACTGACAGCATTGTTTACTTCATGGTTTAGATTCTCCGCAAACATAACTATTCCTCTGAGTTCAATACTATATTCATTCATTTTATTTTTAATAGTATCATGTTTTTTTCTGTCACCAGCAAATATATAAACCATATATATAATAAATATTATATGCATTGGACTAGAAAACAATATTGTTCTCATATTTGTCTTTTCAAGTGTAAATATATTCTTAAACACATATATCCCAGAATCCAATTTTACTCCAAATAAAAATGTTATGGAATCAAAATAAATATAATCTAGATATGGAATTTTATATAATGAATTTGCTACTATGCTGTTAGATATTGAGTATCCTTTATCAAATACATACATTATATGCTGTCCACTGATATTTTGAGATATTATATATTCACAATCAAACATTGCAGAACAATCCTTAATCGATATAATATTCCCTTTGTTGTATCTAACATCATAATCTCTTTTTCTATCTATGATCTCATATGCATTTGAAATTATTTGTTCGCTTATTGATATTGACATTGTAAATATAGCTATTATCAATGTTTTATGAAACATAGTATTCTTTTCTACATTGAATTAAGTATAAGAATTATACCAGTAAAGATAATCACTGGCCATATGAATATCTTTAATTTACTTGATACTTCATCCGTCTGCGTACCAGATGCAATTATGTATTTATTATTATTTATTGTGTCACGGTAATATACATAGTTTACTATTTCATCACTATCATCAAACAACCATTCTACTGCTCCACTAGGTGGTTCTGTTACCATAGTTAGAGAAGCTATTTCACAACTAACTGGATCCGAAAATAGCTTACATATTCCATTTTTACTTAAATATGCAGAATCTTTATTTACAACACTACAATCAGCGCTTGCGTCCCAAACTATCTTTGCATCGCTTTGTCTAATAGCAAACATATCTCCGGTTTTGCCTATTGATCTGATATTCCTTGCACAAAATTCCATACTGTCAGCAAACTCATTTTCAGTTAAGATTGTATTTTCCGTTGTTCTAGAATTTATACACTTGACAACAGTATTTAAGTTTAATGTGTTTTGTGATGTAGCAATATTCTCGATAGCCATATCATACAATTTAATTGATACTATACAGAATGTTAATATTGTTCCTGATATGATTGTTCTTTTCATTTGATATTCTTTTTAAAAAGTCTAACATTATAATCTTTACAAGAACCATTTTCATCTACACATTCTGCATTGAAAAATTTTAGTATATGATCTTTATTATTATGCTTGTTAAATGAAGATTCATCTTTCCATATTTCATTCATTATTATTTTATGACCTATTCCTTTTGCATATTCATTATTTATTTGTTGCATAACCGAATACATTATACACCCATTTTCTAAGTGTGTTTCTGCTTCAAGATTATTTAATTTGTCATATAACTCTTGTTCTCTACCATCTTTTGCTGTAAATTCAGCAATACAATATACACTATTTATATTCATTTTTATATTCCTTATTCTTATTAATTGAACAATTTATTTTTTATGAAATTGTAATCGTCTTTAGACATAACACTTGCTTTATATAATATCATATCTTTAATATCCATACCAGAATATTTTCTATATTTCTTATATATATTATTTATAGTTTTTAATTGCTTATTCATATTATTACTAGTATAAAATATATATTTAAAACTACTATCCAAATCCATTAGTATTTTATAAATATCAACTCCATCATATAAAACATTTATTCCATTTTTTCTTCTTAATCCACCAAGTGTTATATCCAATATTGCATAATCGATATGCAACTTAGATATATTAATAAATTCTTCCAATACAAAACCAGCATATTGCCCAGTAAATATAATAATATTTACATCACTAATTTCTGGATCATCTATTATGTCATCGGCTAAAAATGATGCAGCACCTTTATTATCATCAACTATAACAAGTGTTTTTAAAGATTTATTATATGGGGTTACAAATTCTATAATATCTTTTGCTATACATTCTTTACATCCACCTGTTAATTTTTTAACACTACATCCACTACATAAAATACTAGGAGAATCTTCTTCTATCTCTTCATCATTTATATCATATACTGACTCAAATTTATCTTCTTCAATTTTATTGTTTATAAATAATGATTTAAAATATGATATTATTTTGTTCAAAACATACCTCCAAGCATTGATTTAAATCCACCTGCATTTAATAAAGATATTGTTTTATCTGGATATATCAAAAATAATATAAATACAACTATTACTAATAATAATATTAATACAGTTTTTATACTACTAACTTTATCTACAATTTTTAATACTTTTTTTGCCACAGATGCTGGAGTTATTTTTGAATTTTCAAGCGATTCTATGCTTAATATAATATCTTTCTTAATATCTAGAATTTCCTCTAACACATCAACAACTGCATTTGTTATATGTATTTGTTTCGTATTTAACACATCGTTTGCATGTACTACAAAGCGAACCACATCTTTATTCTCATCCGTCTTTATTTCGATTGCAAAATCACTTATTTCACTTTGCCCTTTTGATATTACGGACCTAATTTGTTCTTTGAGTTCTTTAGAGATTTCATCTATTCTGAGTGATAGTTCGTGGTTAATTTTCATATTTATATCTACCTATAGGATTTTTGAAACTATTATTCCAATAGAAGAAGCAACAGCAATAGAACCTATTACAATTGCTGCGATACATGTGTATTTTCTTTTATTTTCTTTTTCAAATAATCTTATTTTTAACGAATTCATATCTTCAACAGAATCATTAAATTTAGATAATGTTCCATTTAATATTTCAAGGGTTCCTTCCATCATTTTTAATGTAAGTTGCATATCTCTTATTTCTTTCTCTAATTTCTCTACTCTTTTGTTCATATGACGATCCGTTCTGCATTTATAAATATAATTGATTATATATTAATCAAGCTTACATTTATATTACACTATATACTTCGTTTCTGTTAGACCTATAGCGATAGCATCATCAACATCTTTTATTTCACCAAAGTAATGTCCAATCTTTGCTATTCTGCTGTCTATCTCGTGTTGTTTTCGCCTTGCTTCAAATAATAGATCTTTTCCTTCTTTTGCGAATACTTTTGTCCACCATCTTATCGAACCTGTATTAAATACTATGTCAGTCAATATTGCTTTTTTCATTTCACTAAATTCATCCCAATTATATTTTAATTTAGTTGCTCTTGCCATAGCCTTTAATTCACTTTCTTTCCATTGATATAATGCTATTTTTTTAGCACTACTTTTACTAATAGATTGTGTACCATTTTTTACAAATTCATAATTTTCCTCTATATCGAGCATATCCCAAATTATTACACTATATTTAGTATCCATATTAAATCCATATCCAATAGTTGTTTTGCCTTCTGTACATTTATATGCATTATTTCTAAATCCTTCTAATAATTCAATTAGATCAATTGGATATGTACATTTCGCTCTAAAAGGATTGTTATTTTTAACTATATTTATAATATTATTTAACATGTTTATTTACCTATTCCTTGCTCGAAATTACTTTTCATAACAAATGTCAATGCTCCAAATACACTTGTATATATTGCACCTATTGCTATATCACCTATTCCAGATAAATATTTTATATATCCAGGCTGAACCACAGTATATGATAAATACATTACAAATCCTATAACAATATATCTTAGTGCTAGCTTTACATCTTCTTTTTTCATTTAGCTTCCTTAGTAATATTACTTTCAGTATATTTCATATATTCATCAACTTGATATTCATAGAAACCTATCACACCTCTTAATACCTGACTTACTTCCAATACTACAGGGGTACATGTTTTTCTTGTTTCTACGCTATCTACTTCGACATATACAGCACCGTCTGGTAAATCAATCTTTTGCATTTCAAATTTTTGTCTAGGCAATGGTATAGATGTCTTATCGGAACCACAGCCTGATATCAATATGGATGATATTATTAATGATGCTACATATACAATCATTTCATATCCTTAATAATAAATTCGTTTGGAATCTAAACTTACACTTTTATGTTTATCATATTTTATTCCACTTTCTATTTCTTTCTTTTTCATAACTGACTTAATGTTGAATTCAACTTTTTTAACTTTATCATCAAAGTATTTTCTCTGATTTTTTATTTCAGTTTTCAATTCAATTATTTTTTCTTCTTTATATTTATTTTGTGTATAATACCAATATCCACCAGCAGCAAGCAATGCGTATATTAATATGTTATTTATCATTGTGTCTTCCCAAATTTAATACTTATATCTTCTGGACTATAAGAGCTTGGAACATCAAGTTTCATTACCATAGCTACAAATTCACTGCAAAATAATCTACTTGGATTCTGTATTCCTAATGGTAAAAATTGAGATAGGAAGATTCCTGTCCAATCATATTTGCATCCATAGAATTTACTAATGATGTCATCAAAATTCTGTTTATCTATTTCTACATCTATAAAATCCCATCTATCATTATTTGCATTTATTACTCTTGATTTTAATCTCATAGTTATTGGACTTATGCTTGTCCAAGTTTGTCCCATAACAATCTCTACATGTGAGTATTTACTCTTTGTCCACCATCTTATTAGCTTATCAGTAATATCACCTTTGCCTTTATATAATGCTATTTTTGCTTTAACCATATTCATATTAATTCCTCTTCTTCATAATTGCAAAATGTACAACTCCATATTATATGTTCTGGAGCAGGGCCATCGCCATCGCCTATCATTGTTTTTATTACCATTGTTTCTCCACATTTTGGACACCGTTTTGTTCTAGTAGATGAATATAATGCTTCTAATCCTAATATAAATAGTACGATGAAACTTATCGTTAATATTACTAAGTCCACAATTATAATTTCCTTTTTTTTATTTTAATTTATATATTATATATGAATAAGTTTTAATTTTTGATTATCTATTCTTAGTGCATTGTGTATTACAGAATATGTCTTTTGCATATTTCATCAGAACCACAAAGTTATCAAAATCATATTTTGTACATTTCTGTTTATATGATCGTTTGAAGTTGCAATGGAAGTTCATATGGCATTTAGAACATAGGCATACAGAATTCGAATCATCATATCTTTGTTCTGGAAAGTAACTCCAACTATTTATATGATGTGCTGTTCTCCTATTATTTGAACCACATATAACACATACATTATCTCTTCGTATGCATCTTGCTCTCCATAGCCTATATTCTCTGTCTTTTGATCTATTGCTCATTTAATTTATCCTTTTCAGAACCACAAAATATGATCTCACCTATTCTCCTTTTGTTTGAAAGTAGAGCATAGTCACCAATTCTTCAATAACGATATCTGCTTCTTTTACTATTGCATTAAAGTATTCATTAACTATTCTCTGCTCGTCTTCTGTAATTTCTGTTCTAGCTTTCACTTTTGGTTCATTATCTAATTTACTTACTTCTGCAAGCCATTTTACTATTGTCGCTAAACTATCTGTCCAGAAAGGAATATTGCTTGTTCCTGTATTCACTTTATTTCCATTAAATATTGTGTCAAGTATATCTGGTCTTTTATAAAATTCAGCTATTTTTTTTGCTTCAGATATTCTTTTTCTATTTGCACCAAACATTTCTGCAGCATCTGCTTGACTAATATTCTCTTTACTATCTTGCATATATTTATATGCAGATATTGCTAGTTGTGCCGCACTCTCATGTCGTCTAGTTTCCTTGCTTCTAACAAGTGACTTTAATTTTGCAAGTGTTGTATTATTTGGAAGTCTTGTGATAAGTATTACTTTAATTCCCAACTCTTGTAGTATTAGCCATCTGTGCCTACCATCT